>Ga0065711_1037761_pt1 | contig 19501 bp, 11 predicted proteins | sample Hoacrofraction12_FD_59098 | JGI IMG/M metagenome (GOLD analysis project Ga0065711, IMG submission 59098) | Hoatzin crop microbial communities from Cojedes, Venezuela - Epithelial fraction 12 v2 (version 2) | ecosystem: Host-associated > Birds > Digestive system > Esophagus > Crop | place...
CCCCCCGCCCCCCGGCCTTAATGTCATGTTTTCAGACTTGTCTCTGCAGGCACAAACCCTACTTTTTCTTTTAATGAAAGCTGAGGTTTTCACAACTCCAGAACCTGGAGCTCTAAGCAAAACAAACATTAATTACAATTATGAGGACTGGCAGAACTGAGCAGGCGAAGTCTTCAAAATGCCTTCTTGTCTCCACTAGCCAAACCTTTCTCTTGCTGGATTTGGCTAAGACTAGCCACTCTGCATCTAGATGATCACTGAAGTTGCACCGAGACAGCAGGAAGTGTAGGCAGGGGGTGGCTGTGCTGAGGTGTGGACTGTGGTCATTGGCACTGCTTCTGTTTTGGTGGCTGTTCTGCTTCCCCGTGACCACCCACAGCCCCAACAGCACGTATGGATACCTGTGCCTGGGGATGAGCGGAGGAGGAAGAGAGCTTGGAGGTGTTTTAGAAAAGAGCAGTTCTGGTCTGTAAGAACTCATCCTGATACTTTCTGAAATCTGGTCCATACTTTCGTGCACTTGAAACAGAGTATTCACACTGAGCCAGCAGATACCTTAGAAGGTTGTGGAAAGAAAAGCATATATATCCTTCTTCAGCGGTTGTTGCTTTTTCTGGTTTTTGTACTGCAGATGTATTTATAAACTGCAGTCCAGATCCAAACCACCCTTGGGCTAAATACTGGGCAGGCATAGAACAAGTGCTTACTCTGAGCATGTGTGTGTGGAAAAAAGGTGGTTACCCACTAGAATAAAGACTGCTCACCCATTTCCTTAGTCTTCTAGAAATTCTTACTTGTACCCTTATGAAGGTCACAGAATTTGTTATCTAATTATGCATCTGTGACCTTCTCCACTTGGCTGTAATATATGAAGAAATCTGAAGGAAAAAAGGATCTTGTTCAAAAAGCTAAGCTTATTCAAAGATAGTTGTCATTCAGCCCAGAATGCTTAAAGAATTTGTTTACAAAGTTAATTCTAAAATTTCACCCCTGTTCAGAGTTGCAACAGTTCAGTGGAGACTAGTCTGTTCAGAAACATGATTACGGATAAAAGCCTATATCTTACACTACAGCTGTTATTTATGAGTGACACGATGAGAGGTTTTTGTCTTACAAAATAAAGAGTGTAATAAATTTGTAAGATCCTCAGTGTAGCCTCTGCAAATTTCTCTAGGGAATATTCCACCCCACAGAAACAGTCCTTCATTGTATGTTGATGCAGGGTTTATGCCTGAGAAATTGAGTCACAGGTGGTAACTGCGATTATCAGTCAGTATCCTATTTATCTCCTGTAGTGGTACTAGTGTTTCTGCTGGTGTAAGATGTTTTCCTATTAGTTTCAGAGGCAGTAAGAACAGGACTGTGAGCATTAAAAATATGCATATATATACACAAACACACACATATGTATGTCTGTGTATACACACGTATTAAAATATATGTATAATACATATACAGCAAAAGTTTTTCAGAGTGTCTCTTATAAAGCTTGAATAAATTGATGACCCTGGCTGGCTTTTCTGGAGTCTTCCCAAGCCTAGAGCATGTGTGGAAAGTACCAGGACTGCCAGTCTAAAAATGCAAGTTAAACCCATCTTCTTGCATGTGCCCGTATGCGCAGATACCGCCCAGCCCACGCACCCAACTTCCTTTTGCATTTACGGTCCCTGTCAAGCGGGTGCCGTCCCCACTCCGGCATCGAGTCCTCGGCGCGCGTTCCTCTGAAGACGCTGAGTTCCAAACCTTTTTTAGAAAGACTCAGCCTGTAATTCTTCCAGCTGTAAATACACGATAGATGGATACCAGGCACCTGTTGCCTAATTCCTTGCCAAGTTTTTCAATTTTAAGTTGCATTAGGTGCTTGTTCGGGGGAATCTTTGTAACTTATTAGCTGTTGAATGTGTGGGAAAGTACCGGCCATGTATGGGAATGGCAGAAAACTGCTTTCTGAGGTATCAGAGAAAAGCAATAGCCACACACTTACAGTGTAAGTATGAAACACCATCTGGTCTTAATTACTGTTGAGGAACGTACATGTATCATGCATGGAAATTATACCCATCAGAGGAAATTCCTCTCAGTTATATACCAATGTAATTCAACTGAATTCAAGGGGTTTACTCCAGAGTCACCTTACTGGAACTAAGAGCACAGCTTGGTCCATCAACTAACTGCTGTGATCCTGTGTAAGGAAGAACATATAATTCACTCTGAGGGTGACAGAGCACTGGAACAGGCTGCCCAGGAGGTTGTGGAGTCTCCTTCTCTGGAGATATTCAAGACCCGCCTGGACAAGGTCCTCTACAACCTACTGTAGATGACCCTGCTTCAGCAGGGGGGTTGGACTAGATGACCCACAGAGGTCCCTTCCAATCCCGACCATTCTGTGATTCTGTGATATAATGAAAGTACGTGTCATGCACTTAAACTGGCCATTGCTGAGCTTATACCTCAGTAGAAAAATACATGTGAGACAGGGACAAGCTCATCAGGGGCCTACTTCAATAATATTTAACCGCCTGAAATGATCACTTTAACTCTTAGGAAGAGTTATTAATATTTATTGTTTACATTTTAGTTGTGCCTGTAGGTCTCAGCTGAGAAAGATAACTACAAGATGTAACTCCCTGTGTTCCTGCAATATCCATTAGAGGATTCCCATAGCAATGCCTGACGTTTTAAAAGCTCTGTGGATGGCCAGCATACAAAGGAAAAAGTCTAAGATGGCAATCAGAGGGAGGTACAGCTTGCCTTGCACCAGGCTTTTCAAAGAGATCCTGTAGAAATTCATGGTATCAGACCCTGTACTTGTACCCTGTAATGATAATCCTTTTAAAAACACATAAATTTTGCCTTCTCTTCTTTAATTGTTCCATCTGTATACACTGTCAAAACCAAGGCTACCTTCTTGTATACTGCAGTGAAAAAGAGAGTTAACTCGTATGCTATACATTTTACATACAATAGTGCAAACGTATACATCATTTTTTCGTGAACTAATTCGACAAACAGTCTGCAGTCTGAACCTCTATAGTGTTCCTCACAGATGCATGGATTTTTCCGTTGCTGCATTACTGCAATTCGTACACATACCAAAACCTTGTCAGACTGATCCTTCAGCCAGTGCAGCACACCGTGATACACAAGAAACTGCAGGGTAGCGTTTTCCCATTGTTTCTTCCTTGTGATTTTGTCTATGGCAGAACACACTTAACTGCTGATAAAATCCCTCTATGATGCTCCAAAAGTGTTTTCTAACTGTATGTCTAAATCAACGTAGTTATTTTCAGCTTCCTAAAGACAATCTGTGTAATCACTCGACGGTCTGCATACTTCTACTCTGTGCTAAGTTGGTGTCTAGGTCACCTGCAGGCAATGCCATTAGCCACTATGGAATCCCAAGCAGATCTCACTTTCACCAATCCCTGAGTAAGTTTACATTTCACCATAATAAAACACACTTTACCTCTTGTTTATAAATCCTTTTTCTAAAGGGACAATATTTCTAAAAACGAAGACAGTCTTTCAGTACTATCTTAGCTGTAACATGTTTGCTAACCCAGTGATTTGACAGATGGACACTGTGTGATCTTCACCAGTCAAAGTGAAGCAAACAGAGCTGATGCTTGATAGTGGAGTTCCCTGCTGCTTCGCAGAGATGTGACACAACTTTTGTAGGGTTTTCAATTAGAGAAAGTCATGGTTTTTTTTCCAAATCGATAGCATGAAGCTGGGCAGGAAAAAATCTAGAGATATTCTTGTTTTAACGTTGTAGCTAATATGATGTAGAGGTATGTCATCTAGTCTAATAAGGCTGCTCCATCAGTTTTAGAAGAAAATGTGTCGTCTTCTGACTCCTTACCACTAGTACATGACTAACAATGTGTCACAGGATAAGTGAGACTTTTGCTGTAGGTAGGAGTCAGCACTCTACAGGAATGCCAAGGTATCGACTTCCTGGTGAATATTAAATTTCTTAGTCCTCTTCACATCAGAGAGCAGTCTTAATACATCCTTCCTATCTCTGTGCTAACTAGCAGCCAAGCACAGTTTTGGTTTTCCTATTCCAATAAGCAGCACTGAAAGCACGTTGCCCAATTTCTTGTCTTTGTATAAGGAGATTTGAGAAACTGGCGTGATCTCTACCCTGCTTTCTACCAAACATGAAGGCTCTTGAGTCTTACCAGGCCTCCATCCCCCATTCTTCATCACGATGCTGGAAGTTGTTATTTTTGTTCGTCTAATTCAATCCATGCATGTTAAAGAAGCCAAGAGTACAAATTATATCCAAATAGACCCTCTAGTGAAGAAAGCCTTGTGAGTAACTTCTTTTCAGCAAAGCGCTCCACAACAACAGCAGTGGAAGAGTTCCCATGCATTTTTGAAGGAGGTCTGTGAAACTGCTTTGGGCTTTTTTCTCTGTTTGATCCTGAGCAGACTTTTCCATCCCTTCTAATTCTTTGTTTAGCAGAAATGTGGCAGAATGGGATGTCCTAGTAAGCAGAAGTTCCTTTTGAATTTTGCATGGGTTATTTTCCGCCCATAGGGATGGTTCACTGTGTTCTGCATCTCACTATGAATCAACCTTTTTCTGCAGTGATGTCTGAGACCTACATCTTACTGCAAAGAAGGGACTGTAAAAGGGAAAGCCTTGGAAACTGTGGGGCTTTGGACCTTGTCCTGGTTTGTACTTGTCCTCTATCAGACAGACTGAGCTTATGACAGAAGACTGCCTTGTCCCCAGGATCATTTCTTCGTATCATCAGATAATTTAAAAAAAAAAGGACCAGACCCCTTCAGAAAATCTGTGTTTCACTTAAATGTTCTGCTGCCAGTCGTTTGAGATTGAGAACACTCTGAAACTTGCAGGTAGCTAGAATTGGTTTATCTTATGAAGTTTACGTGTTCAGCTCATCCCAAGGATCTAGCCTCTCTCCTGTGGCCAGAGACAGGGAGGGTGGTCTGCGAACAGTGCTATGAAAAAAATACTCATGGAAATACCCCTGTTCAGGCACCATAGCTGGGCAGCTGTGGCGAACTGCAAGCGTCTTAAATACGGAAAGTGTTTCAACAGACTGTAATATTTGTCAGGCAAAGGGGTTTTCGGTTGGCTTTGCCAGTTTTTACAACCAAGTTTACTCATAAATTGCAATTTTGGGAAAAGTAATCTATCCTCAAATTCTATGGACTTTTGTGCATAAGCTGCATCATATTCTAAAAATCAGACAACTGGAAAAATACAATGAGTTAATTAGAGGAGTATGTTAATGAAGAGAAAATGTATAGAGTTGTTACATTTTGTGTACAAAACATTATATGGTAACTGATTTCTGTTACTGCAGAAGAAATCTGTAACTGTGTTAACTGTGCTTAGCATATGTTTAATTTCTTAATTCTGTTCTCACTTATGGCACATTTCAATTCCGAACCTGTGATTCTCCCCCAAATATGGTGTGCTTTATGGAAAAATATAGGACCTTTACTCTGGAAACTCAGAGTGTGTTGTTCCAGTAAGGAAGAGCCCCTTGTGTCCTGTCCCACACAACTCCTGGTGTGTAGCCGTCTAGAGTCTTTGCCTCCTTTAGCAGGAATTAAAGGGGAGCTCTGTTTATTTATTCATATGAATGTGTTGATTCTAATGATGTGGCAGCTACTGGGCCTTTTAATCTTTCTGAGCAAATGCAAAATTGACTGTGCTAACAAAGAATGCAAGTTATCTTTGGTAATCAGTTGAAATATCTACTGCTCAAATTCCAGGTTCCCTTTGATTTATCAATGTCACATTTCACATTAAGGCACCCCACTGTCCATTTTCTTCATTTCCTTTCTAATTGCAGCTCCTCAGCTCAGTAATTTGCAGTGGCACCTTTTTGAAGTCTTGTTTTCAGTTTATTCAGCAAAGTGCAAAAGTAACGTGATGGCCAGCCTTTCTGATAGCAAAGTAGTACAAAAAGGTTTCTTCTCCTTCATCTTGCAGCTCTGGATCAGTGCTGAAAACACGGTTTAGTACTGCACTTGGTGAAAGGGGTTAGGCTGTGTTTGTATCTTGTTGTTGATATTTACATTAATATCTTGCAAACTAAAAATTGTGGCAGTTGAAGCGAAGTGTGAGCATTCGTGCGAGCGGCCACGTGAACAGACAGGCAATGCTTTCATTCACGGAGGTTTAAACAGGTTAAAAATTGGACTAGGACATGAATGTTTTGCACTGAGAATGTCAGCTGGGCTCTGCTGCAATTTTGTTACAGCATTTCTAATCATATTATTTCCTGTTTTTCATTAATCTGAAGTACAGTAATCGAGTCCAATGTTTAAGCTATGTAAGGAAACCACGAGCTGCCTGTCTAAGCCCACTGAAAATATCCTTACGTGCGCTATGGAAACATACACCTTCATAAACAAAGTGCACATGTTTCTCTGTGTAATCATGGTCCTCAGAAATAAAATGACTGTGCTATATCTGATTCTTAAATTATATATATATAGAAACAAGCTGTTCCATAAGCAATGTAAGTAATGAAGCCTGATTTCCTGAAGATTTGTGTTCTTTGTCCTCAAATCCTCAAATTCAGTTCCCTTTGAGCTTACAGTAACAATGACTCACCCATTGTGGGTAATATTAGAAGTAAGTCAGGGCTTAAAGAAAGCCAGGTTCCTACAGTATGGCATGGCAATGTTTGTTAAATCTCTGCGGGAAATTTCTACTTCTTCATGCTACGTGCAGAACTGTGTGGTATTGTTTAAAACCAGAAGACTCCAGACTCCAACTGCAAATGCACATAAATGATATCATAAATAATATCAAGTGTGCAAAGTGGTTAGTTCAAGCCCAGGCAAAGGGCACCCCTTGCATCATGTTGGGGCGAACTAATGCTGTCAAGTGACATCTCCAGAAGAGCTCTTACCTGGGAGATCTACGGTTTTGCGCAAGGAGGATGGCAGATACATAAAGGGAGAAAATGGGTAGAGATGACCCCATGTAGGAGTGCTGTGTCATTTGTCCATTTTGTGCTTGAGTCATTCCATGTTATGGAATTTCCATATCGTGTAATTACTGCTGATTTACATGCAGGTGCTGCGATCACAGCTGGGCTCAGTGTTACAACTGGCAGTATGCCTGCCGTCCTTAGATGCAGACCTGTCTAGTAACAGATGCAATTAAAGATTTACTGTCTTTAAGATCATGTTAGAAGACCTCTGACAAGGGATGAGTCTGAAAGAAATCCTCTGTGAAGTTCCTAGCAAAAGCCATCAAAATAGTTGAAAGAGCAAAAAAAAGGGAGCTAAGCACGACAACACCAGGGTTTGTAATGCTTAGTTTTCAGCAGCCCATCCTCTTCAGGGCTGTCGTTCTTTTCAGCGTGGGAAGAATTAGGTTGTGATCCCAAGCAGTCGCTGCTGTGAGCAGGCAGTGTGCTCGGAGCTAGCCCCAAGGAAAAGTAAAAGTAGAGGACGTGGGTGCCTGCCCATCTCTAGAGCTTATTCAAAGATGCTGGATGGCATATGAGTCAGGCTACAAAATCTGAAATCTTTCTCTCATGGGATATATTAAATGTCTCAACCCTGAAGGAGAGATCCCTCCCCATAGTCATCCACGGGTCCCTTTCTGTCACTATCATATTCCACTCGCTAGCAGAGACAGCACTGACCTGCTGACTGCAGGTCCTCAGTTCAAGTCTCTCCTTTTGGCGTCACCCCCAGTCAAATGTAAATAACTCTGACCACTAAATTAGTGACTATTTTGGGTGACATACTCTTTACTCTTTACTCCTCCCGGTACAGCTGTATGCCTTTGAAGAGAATTAGCTAAGACTCCTTGGCTCAGCAGGAGAGACAGCAAGCCCTTGGGTGCTCTGCAACGCACTCCAGTCCTGTGGCCCTGGGCTGAGATCTGGGAGAACTCAGTTCTGGAGTGTGCTCCTGGGACTGTGCCCGTGTGTGGTGGCAGGGCTATTCCCTGTGAGACGATTGCATCTGGGAGAGGAGGAGAGGAGGGAGGGAGGTGTGAGTTTGCACCTCATTGGGCAGGGGAGAAAATTGAATGTGGGACTCTGAGAACTCACAGAAAATGGGGAAGAAGAGAAAGAAGGTGGGAGCACAGGCTTGGTCACCACACACTTCCCACAGGCTGTGTCATCGACGCGAGCGCTGATGCACCCCGGGGGGAGTGGGGAGCTCAGGCCCGTTCTCGTCACAAAAGTCTCCGCTGCTGCCCAGGTGAACCCTGCAAGGCAGATGCATGGGGAAGTGCACATCCTGGAGCTCAGCCACACTCGGACATGAGTTATGTACCCACCGGCTCTTCCCTGGCAAAACAGGTACCCTGGGTGCGGTGCAAAAGTGCAATTTTAAGGAGCAAGCCTGGATTTAAACTCAAGACTTAGGGACTCATAGAGTAAAGGCAGCAGGGCCAGAGAGCAGCTGAGCAGACCTGTGAACACTGCTTACATTAGGGCTAACCCTAATCCTTAATAAAACAACTTCCATCTTGGCACAACTGTTTCTTCTTGGGCCATGGAAAGAGAGAGAACAACCTGCTTACCAAAACCACGTTCAGACTTGATGTTGGCTTGACAATGGTGTGTGCGCGGGTCAAGCTTACCTGTCTGCTGCAACTGAAATAGTGGGGCACCAGGAGAGGCTGGAAATGGTGTATGTTGGGAAGCGGGAGGAGCAAGTGAGATGCTCCTCAGAAACAAGTTAGGGACAAGTCTCCCTTGTAGTTTCTTTTCTTTCTCCTCTTATTCTTCCTTGTCTGGAGCTGCCATTCCTCTGGGGGAGAAGGAAACACGAAAGAATGCCTGAGATCCCGTCTCACACCATGTGTCCTCACGTTGCCCTCTCTGTAACACTAGTAATGAGTCTGGCCTCAACACCCCATTTATTTTCAGCTCACACTCCTGTCTCCATTAGTTTTCACTTGATGACTTTGTGTGTGTTTCCAGAGCACCTAGCAAACAGTCCACAGATCCTGATTATGGCTCTTTGCACTAACTCATTAATAACAGCAGTACTCAAAAGAAAAGAGTGTGTTAATCAGATATTTTAAAAGCTGCCAGTCCCCATCGCTGAGTTTCCTGGTGCGTTTTGTCCTTTATGTATCTGATTCTCAGACTGCTGTCATTCCTTGATAGAAACTACCTTTACTTAGTGTGTTACCCACTGCCAAGAATGACACTGATATGAAACTAAGAGGTAATAATCTGTAGTCTCAATTAATACCCTGTGGTAATAAAAGTAAATAGTACATTTAGTAGTTTACAAATCCTGACTGCCAGGTGGTTTCTTCTGCCATTTCTGATCGCTTTGTAATCTGTGGCATTATGTATGATGTCCCATGAGGTTTGTGTGTGCATTATTACGTCTTTGCTTTTTAACCACTGTTACTGTAAGAATGAACTAATTGAAAGGCTCTGAATGCTACTCTAATGAAACTAGAGGAAGATGGATTGTAAGAATGACCTGAATGTGTAGGGAATTTATCATATGACTGTGAGAAGACACGTTGGACTATTTGTGACTAGTATTTTTGTTTGATTTAGGTTATGGTTTGCTAAAATAATAGGGCATCCTATGGGAGAATTGATTTTTTTCTTCTATTTCCTTTGCCCTAATATGTGGATTGGGGTGTGTGTGTGTTTGTTTTTAAATTCTGGGCCTGAAACAATACAAATTCTCTCTGCAAAATGTAAAAATTTGTGTTCTTTTTCAAAAATATAAAAGAAAATGCATTTTTTTGACAAGTGTTTTGATTAAATAAGTGCAGTAGCTTACAAATTCACAAGATGGGTTTCACAGGAATAGCTTACTCATTTCTGATTAGAAATAATTGTAAAAACAGAGGTAAGAAAAGTTGTCTATTCAAGGAGAACTCCTAGAATGACTAAATAAGGACATATAGAAAGGGGAGGGGAAATAAATCCATAACTGAAGGAAAAACTGTTATTTAACACCTAAACATGTGTGTGCATATAAAAGCATACCTTATAAAATGCTTAGTTTTTAGAGCTATATAAAAATTTTTTACATTTTTCACCTGAAGGAATGTGCAAAAGATGCAAGGCCGTGTACCCCAGCTGGCTCCTCTCTGTCTGGGAGGCGCGTTGTTTGGGATATCTGTGAATAACGGGGTTGCCACACAGCACTGGGATGGGCTCTGGTGTTGCACCATCAGTCAGCCCTTCGGTAGATAATTACAGTCTGGTTAAAGCCCAAGGGACTGCTGGTCGTATCCATGTGTCTTCCATTCTTTTCATGGTTATCTCCAAGAAGGATCTTTTTATTTTGCTTTCTGCTGCCTACCACATTTCCTGGAATGAGAGATCTCGTAGGATGCAGTGCTCAGAAGTGAGTATGCTGATTGTGCCCAGATAAACACGAGTATATATACATAAATATAGCGAAACATGAAGCTAACTGCACGTTGCTAAGTGCAACTTGCTCTGCATGGCCAATACTTGACTTGTGTCAAAGGGTTTGTAGGCTTCCAAAGAAGCTAAAAAAGGAATTGGATTGTTTTCAAGTGGTTTAAAAAGTTTGTGGATAAGATGAAAATCCGCCGTGTTTTCACATGGGAATAAAAATAACAAGAGAGATACTCTTTCATGTCAGCATTTATTCAGCATTAGGAAAACATTCACCCTGTGACGAGACCACTCTACCGTTTACCTATTGCTGGGGTTCTTCCATGTTCATCTGAAGGTGGACTGATTACAACAACCTGTGGAGACTGGACACTGCTGTTCTTCTGTTGTTATCTTCCAATTTCCAAATTTCTATGATATAACAAACTTAGAATACGATGGTCCTGAAACGCATAGAAAAATGTAGAAGTGGAAGAACAATTTTGTACAGCAGCTGCTGTTGACTATTGAACCAGTAACAAGTGGCTGAGTACCACAAAACTCCTTTGGAAAAGGCTTTTCATCACATTAAAAATCAATTTTGATTCGGCCTATCTTTGTCCCTGTATTATGTGCCATTAAGGCACATCTGTAAGGGAAAAATTTTGATTGTACAAATATTCATAGATATTCCAGAGTCAAGTGCGAAAATGAAATTCCTTTTTGGGCAGAAACTTTCTATGAACCTCAGTCAGCCAAGAGATGAGTCACCATCCCATGAGTTAAGTGCCCAACACTGAATCTAAGATGTGGTATTCAATTAATTGATTGTCCTCGGGTTGTCATTAGTTTTTATACCTGCATTGATAAACAAATTATACTTTGTTTGGGGAAATTTTCAGTCATTCCTAGATATTTTGCTGTCTTTATTTACAGAAGTGTTGTGTATTCTTGTGCTTGGTGTAGTTACTTTCTTTTGGAGAAAAATCGATAGTTTTAATGTCAGCAAATCAGTAATGATACCTGCTAAATATGAAATGGTAGTTCAAAAAGAAAACAAAACCAGTAACAGGGAATAATTTTGCATTAGGAACAGAGGGAAAAATAACGTGGAAAATATTAGTAGGCCATTATGTAATTAACTATGTGGTATGTATTCACTTAGCCTGTGGGATACTGTGCCCATATGTGGTGACTGTGGACCAAGCAGATCCCAGTGAAAGCAGCAAAAATTCAGGGGAGGGAGATATTAACAGCAAATGGAGGAAGGAGCAGCTCTGCTGCGGAGAGGGAATACCAAACCTGGTTGTCGTGTGAGGTGCTCCTGGTTATCCAAAGGGAAAGGACACAGCTAAGGACCTTCATCTCTCCATAGCCCCATCATGAACGGGTGCCTGAGACTGTCTGGAAACTGCTCGGTTTTCTGAAGAACGGTGCCCCAGGAGAGCCCACTGGCAAAGGCAGTCTCAGATTTGCCATCGACTGAGGGCTCAGCTTCTGTACCATGCTAAGTCAGAGGGTTGATTACACTGAGGAAAAAAGAGAGTACGGGGTCTGAGAGCAGTACACAAAACAGTGGTCAGGTGCATCTGTTTGTCCTTTTTCAGCAATAAAATGCAGAAGACAATGAAGGCAAGAGGAGAGCTGTGAGCCCTGTTGTCAGGCGATAGGCAGACTTCAGCTGAGTTCAGTGACTGTTTGGCTCAGTCACCTGCACCAGTTAAGAGTATAACCCAAGAGACATGAAATGCAGAAGTCAGTCCTTAGGGAATTATTGTCCTCTAGAATTTTTTCTGCATTTCAAAGTTGGATATGGTAGTTAAGCACACATGGGTTTTGCTTCTTCTCTACCCCGAAGAGCTGAAATAGGATGGAAAATGATAATGGAGCAAGGCACTTTGTCTCAGCCGCTTTTTTTTTTGAGAAGCAGAGGGGACACTGACTCAGACCGTGTAATACAGGGAAGATCATAGACTACTTCTTCTGTGCCCCCTGGGAACTCCTGCTGCAGCCTTTTGTTGTTGTTCTGGTCTGGCAGCAGTCTGCGCTCGCTCTGCATGGGTAAAAATGACAAGATGACCTGTAGGTACGGGAAGATCCAACTTCGGCAGTTCTTTCCAATTTTTCTTTGGAATTTCTTTCCAAGTTTTAGGGTGTTACCGTCTCCAGCATTATTTCCTACATTTCATATCGGGAATAGTTCTATAAAAGAATACATTTAGTAGTAAAGAACAAAACAGATCAAAGACATATAGTATAGACAGAACATTACAAAACATTGTGAAAATAATGTTTTAAATTAGTTTCAGGTCTCACGCTTCATGGATTCGTTTGTGGCGGTGAATTTTATGTGTCATTGTCAGTGGTACACATCATTTGGGGCTCTGTGTGCTAGGGGCTGTTGCTGGGCATAGTGAAATGACTGCTCCTACCGCAGAGGTCCTTCGGCCTCAGCGCTGAGCTAAAAACGAAGTCATTTCCATTTCCTATCCCAGGGCAGGTATAGGAATGAAAAAGGCAGAGGATGACAAGTGATTCTAAGCTCTCCTTTCAAATAAGGTTCACTAAGCCTTAGTTCAAAAGAATCGGGGGGGGACTTATAGGAGCCAATGAAAGACGTGCAAAAATGGGCTGTGCTTCAATATTGCAATACTACGTGCCTTGCAAATGTGTTCCATACTTTGCATACATAAGAGGAAGTGCATGAGGCTGTTCTTCACATACCTAGTGACACATTTACTAGAGACTCCGACATCCCATCCCGAAGTGCCCAGCACTGATAACTGCCGTGGAGAAGACCCAGGACAAGGTGAACCTCTGGGGTCACCTCACATGCATCAGGTGATACTGAATAGGTTTTTTGTTGCTAACTTCATCTCCAGTGTTTTACCTTAATTTGTATTTCTTCAGCATCTCATTTAGGCCATGAAAGATTTGCCTGGTGACTAATTTGAAGGTGTAGGAAAGCACTGTTTGGAGGGAGGGCAGCATGTGCCGCTCTCCAGGTTCCAGCCTGACCGGGACTTGACCCTTTTGCGCTTTGCTGTGTTTTTGTTTTCGATTTCAGAAAGTTTTGATGATGATGATGTTCAGGAAACGGAGCAAAAGCCCGTTGTTTTCCCAGATTATCTCCTCAGATGCACCCCCGAAGTATATTGCTTGGTCTGACTGCAGATCAACCACAAATGCTAAAGCAAATAGTACTGTGAGAGCCTGAAAGTGCAAATGCCATTCGGAGTAGTCACAGATACTTCGATGTGGGCTCTTTATATTTCCTGCGTTTCTTCACTCTAAACATTTTTTTCTTAACTGTTTTCACCCAGTCCCTTGGGTCAGATCTCTGTGCCACTGAATGACAGAGTAGAATTGCTGTGCACCTGATGATGTGGTGTGTACTGCACCATAACTTAGGCCAATGGTACCTAAAACAAAAGCATGAATTAGGGAGGATTCAAATGTCAAATGCATACCTGGGTCACTAGGGAGTTTGAAGCTCTGGGATTAATTTGTTTGGTTATACAGACAGGTGCTACCCAGTAATCCAAACTCAGAAAATTAAGTACTTGACTCTGGATTTTGAGTCTGGCACATATGCGATTTAAGCCGACACCAGAGGACTGTTATGACAGAGAAGCTAGGGATAAAGGAGTGGGAAATGCCTTGTTTTAAGGGTATTATTATGCCTTTGTAGTGGAAGAATTGGAAATATTTGCCTTCCCTCACACTGTACCATTCTCTTAATCTCTCTACTGAGCTGGTTAAAACCATACTGTAAACCTATTGGTGCAGCAAAAAGGATGATATCTAAAAAGTTATTAATAGCATGTGTGCACCAATTCTTGACATATTCTTGCCAGCACTAGAGTATTCATTAATATCTCCCATACTTTAGGTATTATTCTCTCCTCTTCTCTCTCTGAAGGAACAATTTCTTTTCTTCTTTCATGCACCATGAATATTTATCATCCACAAACTTATTTCTTCCTTTCGGCAACTGTACTTCCAAGTTGCACCAGCCAGATGGATGGAGATGGCCTTTAAAAATACTGTGCAGGACGTAAGAGAATTGAAAAATCTATAGCACAAAGACCATGCCAAAGACCCCCAGAGCCTTCCTTTTTTATTTCATCAATTCTGTCTGTCTTCCCATCTCTGTGAAAGCAAGGATAAAGCTTGTGTGGAAAACGGATGAGTACTGTTCCAGTTCTGTGTGCAATTCTACCATAGCCAGGTGTTTCTACCTGAGTGGTCAGCAGTGCAAAGCTTGATATAGGCACTGCAATTGTCTCCTCCTTGTCCCCCTTTCCCCCCTACATCTCCCCTGTACCTGATGTCCTAACTGGACTAATGCCTGCTACGGTGCTAGTGCCAGCGTACCCACCTGCAAACCCAGCGGCTCTGTGCTTGGAAGCTCTTCTCTCCAGCTACAGAGGAAACAAAATCAAGGTTGTTTTGGGTAAGTAGTAGGATTCCTGAAAGCATAAAACTGAGAGGAAGTGGAAGGACTGTCAGAAGAGTGTAAGAATGACACGGCAGAGTTATTCTGGCTCAAGCCCAACTATGTGGAAAACCTCCTTGATTGCTCTGAAACCCCCTAGGAAACATCTAGAGCGAAGTGTGGAAGACCCAGGGCTGGTCTGTCAAAAACTTCCTCAGCGTTTTTGAGTAAAGCATGGCTGACAGATGGTGTGGTGGGAACGCAGTGTGAAGTAGGATGTGAAGTGAGGCAATAGCCTGGGAGACAGTCAAATTAGCAAGGGGACATACAGGTAGAAGAGGGCAGTAGTCCATGGTGGAGGGAAGAAGTCACAGGTAGACTTGATATATGGAAAACAATGCAGAGTACGAAGAAAAAAAAAATCATGAAGGGAGAGAGGGAAATAGGGGCACAGTGGATGTCCCAGCATACGGAGCTTGGTGTAAGGCAAGGTGAAATAAAAAGTACTTTCTCTGCTTTGCTTTCAACCTTTTTTTTCATCAGGTGCCTTCACTGGCCAATTTCAGTGGGTGGCTCTTACTTCTTACTGTGCTAACTAGAGAACAGCAGTTAATAAACACACTATCCACTACTTTATTTGTTTCCATCATAGCCTCTCGCAGTCATCTCTCCTCCAAGGTGAAGAATGCTAGTCTATTGAACTTCATCTGGAAGCCACTCCACAATTCTGACCACCCTCATCTATCTTTATTTGTTTCCTGGCTCCTTTTTTGAATGGAGGGCCACAGAGAGGTAAGGATGGATAAACCAGAACTGCATTCTGTATTACGAATATTCATTGCCATATTGATTCCCTCTATTCCTTTCCTATTCCTTCTCAATTGTTGAAAGGTCAATTAGACCCTCACCTCTTCCAGTAATAGTGAAGAGAATTTTTGACTGCATCAAAAAACCCCCGCCAAACCCCAAACCCAAAAAGCACAACCCATGAAAAACTATTGCTTCGATTTTGGAGAGGATATTACATGCTCAAAATCGTGCAGCCATTTCCTACAAGAATGTTGATCACACATCCGTTTTCTTGAAAAGGAAAAAAAGAAAGGAAGAAAGCCAGCAGGTTCTGAAGTTAATTAAGTGACATTGTCAGCAGCACACAGGAGAGATGCATAGCCACAAGGAGAGGGGAATCTGATACAGAACTTACCACATCAGTTGTCTGCTTTGTCCATAGGAGCCTTGGACAGAAATTAAAGCACCTGTACGGCAGCTAATAATGAAGGATAGATTTCATAGCAGTGGAATCAGGCCTAGACTATTTAATTCCTAATGTTTCAGGGACTGTTTGGATGTAGATTTTTGGCTGAGGTGTGGTTTGGAACAGTTTCCAGCTTTGGCTTTTTTCTTGTGTTTCAAGGCATTTGGATTCTATTTTGCTGTAGACTTGGTAGATGTGCATACACTACAAAGACAAGCAAAATGCATATAAATATGTGTAGAGAGACATTGTATATAATGAAAATTTGATAGTGACCTTAAATTCATAGTAAATATCTCAAAGCATATACTCCACATTTTTTCCTGAGCTACAAAAATATTATAATAGTTTCCTCTCCCTCCAAGGAAGGACATGCAAAAAAGCAATCCCAGTAGTACTTCATAAAATTTTCCTAAAGTTGTTTGGTTTGGTATTTTTTCCTTTATAAAACCATATGCAACCTTTACAAAATCTGTAACAATGCAGAAAAAGTATTCTGGTTCATGTTATTTATACTAAAATAGTGTTTGTCTATGTATTCTGGCACCTGGTTTATCTATGCTCTTCCTCTACTTCTTTGCGGAAGACAATTCTGGTCAGCAATTATGTCATCTTTGAGAAAGACAGTTCTGGTCAGCAGTTATTCTGGTCAGCCATGTGTTAGGCAAGTATCTTCTCCTGTGTTGTCCTTGAAAAACTGTGTTCTTGCTACTTTACTCCTGTTTCCCACAAGACACAACACAGTCCAAATTCATTGGTTATCTTCTGGGATGCAGCGTCCAGAACACAGCCTTTGATGTGGGCATTCCCAGATGTTCTGTCTGGAAACTCAGGACCTAGAAAGAAGAGCCTCTTCTCATGGACTGAAGACTCTAACTGTTAATTAAGATGGAGGAGAGACAGTCAAATATGCATTCTCCTCGTTAAGGCAGGAGACGGGATGGGTTGGGATGGGGGAAAGAGCAAGCCATATAGTCTGTTGTTTTTCTCCCATGTGGGAAGCTGCTTAACAGTGCTCTGAAGTGTGTCGAGATCCCCACTGGAAGTGAAGACATTCTTACTCTCTGAAACTCTATCAATAGAATAAAAATCTGATACTGTATTCCCAGTAGTAAAAATGGGAAGGAGAAGTAGGTACTGGGCAGCCAGAGGCATGTACATTTGTTGGCGTGTGTGTGAGAAAGAGAAGATGGGAAGAAGGAAACTTAGTTCTCTTCCTGTCAGAAAGATGACCATGATTAGAAATGCCCATGTGGACAGAGGGGAGAGGGTGCCCATATCACTCCCCATTCCTTCATTAAACTCCGACCCAACAATCAGATATCCTCCTTTCTTTCCACCAACCCAAATGCTTCCAAACCCAATCATCAAACCTCCAAATTCTCTCCCATCCAATCCGCAATGTATCTTAAAATCCCCTCCTAGATCTCCCATTCCTCCTCATATAGAAACCTTCTCTGAGTACACAGCCTTGCATCTAGACACTGCCTTGGCAGATGTTGTAGTCCTCGTGTCTGTTCCCGCGCCTGCTTTTTCTCTTGTTCTTTGGGTGATTTCTATAAGCTGAACACCAGTTGTTGCACATATCAAAACAAAATTCAGAAAAAAAGAGATGACAACAGGGACATGTGCAGAATAAAATATATGTGCTGTAGCTCAGTGTTGTGAAAAATGGCTTCCTCCTCGTGGGGCTCAACTTTGCATTCAACATCTGCTAGGCTACTTAGCTCTGTAGTGGACATCACATTGTTGCTTCACCGAAAAGGATATCTTAGCATAAAACCATTGCTGTCTTACAGCGATACTTGCCCAATATTTCCACCTCCTTTCTGGCAGTCTGCAGCCTAGGCACTTTTTGAACTAGAGGTTATGTCTGTATCTTCCTGTTTAATAGCCCCTTGTGGACTGCCATTAATTTATTTAATTGTACTTTAAAGCCCGTTGATATTTTAACTCCTACAGCATGCTGTGGGAGGGGGTTCCATGGTTTTTTGCTAAGCTCAAAAGCCACTCCACTAAGGTGTGCAAGCTTGGCCTCTGTCACGACACTAGAACCAGGACTGCAATGGTTATATATGGGTATATAATGGTATATATAAGTTATCCAAGGGTAAGTTATATAAGGGTATATATAAGGGGAAGCCACGTTCAGTTTTGGCAACTTGTGGGCCGAGCTGTAGACTATGAAATCAAACTCACAGGATACAGAGTTAGTAAGTGCCAGGATATCTGTGAAAAGAGAGACACAGGTCACAATCTTTTATTAAAAAATTACCCTGTGGCTTAACAATATTTATCGTGCTGTCTCCCAGCGGCACTCGCCTGACTCCAAAAGCTAGTTGCTGAAGCAAAGCAAATATTTCTCTTCCAAAACAAGTTGAGATTGGGAAAAGAAAATGTCAGCTCAAGGCATAGCTCGAAAAGCTCCTCTCTGGTCGGGTAACGCAGTCGTGCAGCCACATAGCTGCTTCTTAAATAATGGTATAAAAGTGGCTTTTGTCAGTCACTTGGAGAATGTAGCCGCCTCTTCACGCACTGGTGAAGCTAATAAAACGGGAGGAGTGGGTTATGCTGGAATGCCCCAAAAATCCCTGCAAATATTTGTTTTATTGCATTTCGGATGGATTCCTTGTAAAGTTCCCTCCTTGACCGCCCAGAGCATTTCTGTCCTCTAGCCCCTCAAACAATGGTTAGAATAGGAAACTCAGTCCTTGAAAGCCCTTTTCTTTTTTTCTGGGGGAAAATGTGAAGACAAACAACTGCCTCGGATAAACTGCTTCTTATCTTCATCTTGTAAAACTCCTCCAGGAAAGCTGATTAGAATATGTAAGACAGGGCAAATAAGTGCCAGAAAAGGAAAGGAAAAAGAGGCCTTGAAACCCACAGGCAGTCAGAGGAAAGTCCTGGCCTTTATAGTTCCTGTCAACAGCAGGAGAAGCCTGGAAAAGGTTGCACAGCGAATCCATGGCTCTGTGATTCATTGCTTTGAGGGGAGGTTTAACATAGCGCAGGAGGCTACGCGGCCCCAGCACCTCCGTGCCCGGGACAGATCCGCTGGGTCTCGTGGCGGTTGGACGGCACTCCAGGATCACTGTCTTTCCCAGGGGACAGATCTGGGCTTTAGGCACGCAGACGTCTCTAAAACAAAGCTTCACTGGCAGGATCACAGCCTCCTGCACCAAGCCCCCAGCATGGCTCCCAGAGCCGGCGTCCATCCGGCGGCAGTTGGGAATCGTGGCGTTTGGTGAGAGCAGAAGGTTACTAATAAAACAAAAAGGATTTTCATTATTAGTGCTGTCAGCAACACAGTGATAACAGCAATACGTGCTTGTGGGCCTTCCTTCAGGACGTTAGGATGGATATAAGGAAGAAATTCTTTACAATGAGGGTGGTGAAACACTGGAACGGGTTGCCCAGAGAGGTAGTGGAGGCCCCATCCCTGGAAACATTCAAGACCAGGCTGGA
>Ga0065711_1037745_pt1 | contig 19500 bp, 16 predicted proteins | sample Hoacrofraction12_FD_59098 | JGI IMG/M metagenome (GOLD analysis project Ga0065711, IMG submission 59098) | Hoatzin crop microbial communities from Cojedes, Venezuela - Epithelial fraction 12 v2 (version 2) | ecosystem: Host-associated > Birds > Digestive system > Esophagus > Crop | place...
AAAAATCCATCCTGGATCTCCCTTCTAGAATATAACAACATTTTGAGATGCAATGGATACAGAGGGACACTAGGCTGCCTGCTGAACTGGCTTCCTCTCAGCTGTCAGCTCAACGTCCCAGCCGTAATCCATTCCAAACGCTCTCTGACTGCAGTGGGATTCCTGTCTCGCCATGAAGTACAGGCTACAACCCAGCGTAAACTGAGGGCTAATAATAACTGCTGAAGAGCAGTTACACCAAATGCTCTGAGAAAACATGTCTGTGCTTCATGCACTGTAGAAATTATTCACTAATAGTTCAGCCACAAGAATGATACTGTGAGAACATGAAAGAGCTGCTCCTCAGAAGTATTTTGCACCGGTTAAAGCTGCTGAATGATTAATCCTCTAAAGGCTTCTGACTCCATCCCTTTCTTCTTCTACCAATGCGTAATTCTGACAAGAGGCTTCTAGTCATTCTTAACATCCTCAATTACCCATGCAAAAATCCCAGTAATGCAGGACATAATATCCCTACTACTGTCTGGCAGAGCAGAGTTTTGACAGAAATGTGTGAAAAGAAGCTCTGGATGAAAAAAGGCATTTGGGGCCAGACTCAGTCACATGAGATGCGTCAAAGAAACCAACGCACGCGTGAGCATTTGCTTTCTTATCTAGCCAAGTTCAGAATCTGATCCTCGGGCTCTAATTAACACTTTGAGCACGCAGCATTTGTTCTCTAATTAGATGGTAAGATGCTTAAGGGAGTGATGAACACTTTTTTCCCCTTGTTGTTATTTTATAAATTCTGTCTGTACTCAGAATTCAAAAAGAGATCATGATCTCAAACCAGTAAAGTTGTTAATATCCTCCTTTGCATTTATCGGTGAGCAGGAGACTTTAACAGTTCTTTTTCCAGTAGCTTGAGAAAATGTTAAACTGAAAATGATGACACAACCCAGTGATGGGGCCCTCTGAACGCCTGAGCTTTAAAGCTCTCCAGGGAAAGACCGTCAGTCAGATGCTGACTTCACCAGCCCAGAGAAACGCCATCGAACAGGATGCTATAGCTCTGCATCTGCTGGGGGGGAAAGTGCAAAGGGGTTGGGGACAGGAAGACAGGTACTGGAAAGGAAGCCATGTTCTGAAACTGCCCCCCAGTCAGGAAATGAAGACCACTGGGAAGATGAAGTGGGACATTTTGTAACACATCTTCAAGTACACCTCATCTTACATTTCTGATATGCAGATGTACTAGGCATGTACAGCAACGTGATGCAATGACACCAGGAGACGGAGGGTGGGAGGAATATTGACCTGGAAACTATGAACGAGTCCATCCAAACACATTTGAAAGACACATATTTATGCACATTCTAGTATGTGTTTGTCCTGCCCCATGAAGAAAGGAAGCAGAGGGAGGCATGTTTCTTCTAATTTACTGCCTGCTTTTTCACACCCAACCTCCAGTCCCTAAGGAAGAAGATCTTTCTATAGAATTTGCATAAAGAAAACCTGTAGGTGGGTTCCTCACTCGCTGCCAAACATCTGGCAGCCTTCAAAAACCCTCGATTCAGCATCAGCTTTGCTGACTGCTTCCTCGGCAGGCGAATACTTTCCTCACCATCACACTAGAAGAGAAGCAGCCTTCCCACAAGTCAGGCTGAAGCAGAAGAAAAGGACATGTGATTTCATGTACCAGATCCTTCAGAATTGGGCACACAAATAATCTTGTCTCCAGCATCCGGAGTGCATTGAGATTACCAAGATTTTCTTCCAAACAAGTATGATCATTCCCAATTCCCTGTTCTGTTCGTAACCCAGCTCCCCCAAACAGGTACACGAACAATTGACTCCACTGCCTTGGAAGTCTATAAGCCCAAATTCTTTTCTTGGTTGCAGCAGAAACTGTGGCTGTGGAAATGCAGAGTAACTACACCCCTGCCTTCAGAAGCCGAGAAGGATGGCTGCTGACATGAGTGGTTTTAGGCACTGCCTGGCCCACGGGTTGAGTAACCTACTAAACTGCAATCCCCTCTCAGGTCAGGGAGATGTCTTCTGGGCAGCTTGGCTGTTTGGCAGGAACTGGTTTTTCAGTTTGTGGAGTTATTAAGGACAACATTTTTAGGAGTGATAATCTCCGCTCTTTTTTTCTGTCGGTTGTTTGATTAGTCATCCCCAGCAGCTGCTCCCACGAAAAGTGAAAAGGCACCATTCTATAAAAACTTGCATGAGCAAACTAGCTGGTAATGAGAAGCAGCGACGATTACTGCATCCTCAATATTGTTTTTACACTGGTAAATCACCGACTTCTCTAGAACTGCTCATGATTTGCTTGAGGACATGAATAGCTTATTTTTTTCAAGAGAAGCACAGCAGATTTCTTTTGTATTTTTTATATTCAAGATGCTGCACTTTAAATATATTTATCACATCAAATTAAAAAGGCTTCCAGCAAAAGTCTACCATTGACTAAATTTACTGCTTTCCCATACAGACATTTTAGGGACATTTTAGGTAAAATGGAAAGAAATGTCAATGAGATGTGTGTCTGTAGGAGGGAACTCGAACTGCCAGTTGCCCAAAAATAAAGTCTTCTGTATCTTCAACAGAAAAGAAGTTTTCTACTTTTGAAATGGAACAGAAACATTTCTGCAAAGATTTTCATTTCAGCTTTTTGAAAGGCACAAACACGAGCTTTTCAAGGACAGCATAAAAACACTTTGTACAAGGGTTTAAAAAACCTATTTTGAGGGTATTGTTTAAAATGGGCTATGAATTCAGGGCCAATTAACTGAAACGTGTTCCTCTTAAATGAAATTTCCTGTGTACACAATCCAATCATACCTCTGGGACAAGTTACACACTCAGTAATTAATCACAACCTTACTCAGCCTTTTTGGTGTTCACCACCTTCCTTCAGGCAATAAACTCCAGAGCTAGTGAGATACGCATCAGAGCAGGAGAGCAGAACAGGCAGGAGCCTGCAGAGGAACCGAACGCATTTCTTGAAAATGCTCCACTGCCTTTATGTTCATAGTTTAAAAAAACAACCCAGAAAGCGTCTGTTTAAACCCATGAAGAGAACAAATATTCTTTGCTGTGCTGACACCTGCCTCGGATGTAACAGTGTACACAAGATAATTTCTCTGCCAGCATCCAGACAAGCATAGAGAGCCCAGGGGATTAATTCTGCCGCGTATTGTTTAACGTTTACTGGCATGCCCTGACTGTATTGAAGACTCGTAGTAGTGCCAATGCTATTTCCCAGGAACACGTGTTATAGCTAAGCTAGTGCTCAGTGGGCAGCTTCTGCTACTGCTTACTTTCACATAAATCCCAGATCACTCTAAGGTAGACTGAGTGGAATTTAGTGCCTTTTTTCAGTAATCAGGCCTTTTAGTAGGGTATAATGGGCCTGCCTCTTCTCTCACGCTGCCGCAAGTCATGCATTACTTCATTTAAGTCATTGTACAACTTAATTTCACATTACTGTGAAGAGCTGATGGAAGCTCTTTCCCTACCCCACTCAAACCGATGCAATCGATGAGGAGGAGATGCAAATCCAGCCCATCACCACTGAGATCTATACAGGAACGTCAGCTTAAGAGGAGCCTGAAGTCAGAAGTCAGCAGTCCCAGTTCTTGTCACTTTGGACTCTCGCAAGGAACAGTGTATGACAGTCTGTTGCTGCTCATACTCGGATAAACATAGAATGTGACAAGTGTGGCCAGTGTGGCTTTTTAATTACAGGTAGATCAGTTTTTTGATCTGCTTAAACCAAACTCCCCATTTTGAACACCCTCCTTCCTTGGGCAATACGAGGCTGTGCATCCAGACTAGTCTGGCAATAGAGGCCCATCTCCAGACATTTGCAAAGCATAAAATCAGTTTTACAACTGATGCCATTGCACGCAAACAATGGGCACTGGAGAGTCGATCCAGCTGTTCAGCAGACTTTCTAACCTAGTCTGCCGCCGTGTGAACACTGGACCTCTTACGCTTCCTCACTGCAACACCAGTTTTCCACATGTTGGCAATGCAGCAGCGTAGCTTTGGTATCAGAGCCCTGCATCAATTGTACCTGGTGTTTGTAATCCTGGGGCAGGGCAAGATAAAGTCTGGCTGGAAAGTAAGCAAAACTGCACTTGAGATGGGGCCAAGCTGCAGTACTGGAGCTGCTGGTGCTGTGCAGTCTGGGTTCCGACCTTCGTTTCAAAGCCTTATCATTGCACAAACCAGTCATGTTCTGGCAGTTTTGGGGTGTAGCTTGCCTCAAGCTAATAAAGGCTTTCAGATAACGCTGCTTAAAGACTTCAGTCAACACTGTATCAGGGTGAATAAATAGAATTAAGAATAAATATTCTCAATTCAAAATGCAATCAGTTGATATGCAAAGTAAAGCAAATAACAGTTCTTGCCTGGGGATCTGCAGCGTCCCTAAAGGCAGGGAACTTTGACCAACAGGAAATTCTGATACTAGTCAAGTGTGAATGGCATTTCGCAGGATTCTGTGAAGCTTTCTCCTACAAGCATTTGCCAGCTATTCCCATTAAAAAGGATGCTGCTAGTCCAACTTCAATAAATAGATCTACACTGCTGATTCTGGAACACTGTCAGTAGGAACAACATTAGATCTATTTGTGTCCCACCCTGTAATTCTATACAGTTACCTCTCACCAGTTTAAAAAAAATGACTGAGTGTGCTGGAACTGTTCACTTTGCCTAGGCAATGGAGTTTATGCATGTAGACGCTGGGGAACATAGTGCCTACCCCAAATACTATCACTTTCACACAACACTATCATTAACAGTTGAGGAAAATAATTAATGCTACCTAGTTTTCTACATTAGCTTTGTTCCTTCAGATCTCGGTTTCACAGCAGAGCTAGACTGGACAGAGCACGAGTACTCAAGAACTGTTATATTTACCCCAGAGCAGATGAGATATTGCAGTTCCTAAACAGACTTAAGGCCCAAGTCTCAGGCTACCAACCAGGCTCCACAATGAACGGAATTCTTCCTCTCTTTCCAGTCAACAGACAACAGGTTTGGGCTTATAATCTTATGAGGTAAATTCTACTCCCACAGTGCCGTCAAGTACAATTGATGCTACTGAACTCAGTGAAATCAGTCAATGTTAAACAGCAGATTTTTACTTGGGAGGAAATGTTGCATTCCTCAGAGACATTTACTGTAACTCTGCAAAACTTTTGTTACTGTTTAGTAAAAGGGGATCTTCTTGATCCCAAATAGGTGCCCCTCCAGGCACTGAGGCCAGCAGGTGTTCTTGACTTCCACCTATGGTATAAACTCAGAAAACCAAGATAGTCCATGACACTGGCTCAGATCCTGATTACAGAAACTAGGAGGACAGCATGGCTGCTCTAATTACTTGTGTTATGATTCTGTTGGTGTTCTCGTACTGCATGTTTATTGCTTCCAAATTTATTGCCAACAGATCAGGCGCCTTGTTTGCTTAGAACTACGTCTTGTGGATTCCTTTCAGTTCTCTGTTTTCTAGCCTCTGTATTTGGAAAGCTCTGCAGCCATCCACTTTTTGCAACGACAGGTCGATTCTTGTCACAGTCTTCCACTAAGCCACTTCTTAATAATATCACAAACTACCAGTGCTCTGATTAGTACCACTATTCATTCTGCACAACTTAGCATTTTTTCACAGAATTGTCATATGCTGGTCAATGGTCTCACCTTTGTGTTCACAAACGCATCAGTCTGTGACTGGAGTATCCACAGAGAACTAGCTACTGTCCATCGACAGAATTTAAAAATCCTATTTCTGAAAAGCTTGTCTTTTAGGAACCTAGAAAATACATATCCAAATAGAAATATATTTCCAAATGAAACACATAGAAATATATATCCAAATGTACCGAGCTTTCATCTCTGCTTTTTCGGGCGAGGGGGCAAGAAAGGGGGTGACATTGCTCGGTTTAATCAGAAATCAACTATATTGCAATTACGAGTACCAAAGCGGCAGGAAGATCTCTTGTTATTAAACTAACAACTGATTCTTTGTGACAGATCTATTATTATTCAGAAGGCCAGTCTTACTCCTACGGAGAGTTTAAGAACAGGATAACAGCTGCAACAGGTCCAGGGAACGCATCAATAACAATCTCCAACATGCAGCCCTCAGACACGGGCTCCTACACCTGCGAAGTCTTCAGCCCCCAGGGTGACGCTGGACAGAGTCAAAAATCGGTGATTGTCAGCGTGCTGGGTAAGCGCCTTTCCTCTCTGTTGCTGTGCTGTAGCTTTCTTCCCTTTTTATGAGCCACTGAGTTCATGGCTGGAAGTACGTAGGACCGGAGGGAGTAACAGGACTGTGATAAACAAGGCCCAGGATGCAGCGCCCGGGCCCACCGATGCCCTGCATGGAGGTTTCCCACGCTCTGGAGGCAGGCAGAGCCCGGGTGCCCGCGAGCTCCCAGACAGCACAGACCCGACGCGCTCCGCAGGAAAATCTCACTCTCCCACGAGTGGCCTTCGGATTCACTTTGTGCTCTCAAACAGCTACCTAATGTAAGCAGGTAAGCGGGTAGCTGGAATTACCCAACTTCACTACATTATTCATGCTGGAAAACAAAGTGATACTAACTCTGATTAAAATAAAAAGCCCTTTTAACTGGGAGTGACAACAACTCTCTGAAGCCATTACACCCAGTCCCAGCAAAAACCAAAATTCTACTAATTCTACCAAATATTGGTCATGGCGACTTGAGTAAATCTAGGAGAGAGGCAGCAGTACAGCCCAAGGGTTCTGGCTCACCCCCATTCCCAGAAACTCTAGAAACTTGGTGTGTGTTGGATGGAAGAAGTATAAAGTCTGTTTTGGATGGAAGGAAGCAGTAGTTGAACCATGAACAGGCAGGACAGAAAGGATGAAAAGCAGTGGAATGAGATATTGTACTTCCTAGTAAGATAAAACTTTGTACTAATTCCATCTAATCATTGCTTTTATATTGAGAATGCGTAGCTGGTCAGAGCGACAAATCAAAGACATATGAGAACATGATTCCAACATCATTTGCCAGGGATAAGAAAAACACGTATGTAAACTCAATCACTGAAAAATCAAAGTACTACTGTTAATTCTCATCTAAAATTCCCCAAACAAATAGTCAGTCTTGGAGCAGCGGAGTGAGAGACCATGCTTTTCACATGAAAACCAAGAAAGGTCGTTCATTTGTGCACACAAAATCGGGCTGTGTTCATTGCTGGTATAGTTCCACTGACAGCACTCTAAAGAACCACAACAGCATATCTATAGGTAGGAAATGAAGAACAATAGGTACACGTAAACACAGCATCGCCTCCTGTGCGCAAAGTGAGGAAATGCTATCAAAACAGATACACGTTTTAACAGAACTGTCGCTAATTTATTTCCTCCACAACTGCAAATACTGAAGAATCAGGCCTTGACCCTCTCCCTTTCTGTGGAAAAGCTCCTGCTGTGTCCCTAAAGAAAATGATGCCGCTGTGTGGCAGAACGGTGCATGACGAATAGTGATTGGCCCACTGTAATTAACATAATTGAGAGTCTTCAGCTCAACACCTCCATAATAATACTTTGTATGCAAATGGAAGAAAAGCTAATAAAAGTGTATCCTAGGCCATATACAAATATTTGATATTACTCAGATCTTTACGGGAGAGCCTTTGGTCAGGTCCATAACGAAGACTCTGCTCTTGGATGGGAATCTGTAGACAGGGTTCAATTCTTCCCTTACAGCAGCCCAGTACCAGAACTCGAGGTGGGTGCCTGCAGCCCCAGGTATGTACTCACCATGTGTCTGTTCTCCTCATCGTTATCTTACAGTCAAACCATCAAAACCTTTCTGCAAAATAGAAGGAACACCTGAAAAAGGCCATCTAATCTACCTCCTATGCAGATGTGAAGAAGGACTGCCTCAGCCTACCTACCACTGGTACAAAGTAGATGAGAATACACTCAAGCCTGTGACCGGACAACTCAGTACGTAACTACAGGACTACTATACTGTGTTCAAGATCTGGAATTCCATAGTACCAGCTGTTTCAAACACTGTGTACCACAGAGCGTAGTTAAAACTTACCCTCCTCTTCTGACAGTCAGTGTCACAAAATTGGATTTTTACTTATTCAGATCAGCTGATAGCTGTCACAAACACAGGGTGTTTTTTTGTATTTGTTTTAATAAAAATTGTGTGGTGTGGTAAAGTCTTGTCTACGCCACTACCTTAAATTGTTAAAAACGGGAGAAGTATTTACAACTTTACATCTCCCTTCCCTCAGAATTTTGAGTGAACTTAGAATAAGTCGATTTGTCATTCGGGTGCTGAGACCTCCATCCTGAAAATCTTCTGTTACATTTTCATTGGTGAAGTGGCACTGACAATAGTGTCAATGCAGGTGCAACAGCAGACAGACAGATCGATGTGCAGAATAGGGGCTTACTTCTCCTGTTCTAACACGCTCCTGCAGAAGCCACTGCAGTAATTTTCAAGGAAGCTAAACGTTTTTTATTTAAAGGATATAAATATAAATTAATAACCACAGAACTCTGTTTCTAATCTCTTAACAGCTCTCGGTACTACTAACTAAAGAAAACCACTTGCCTCTACAGTATAGCAAGGGTAATCTGTTCCTGCTCTCTGTCCGTCACAGATCCAAACACTGGCATTCTGCACATTGGCAATCTCACCACCTTTGAAACTGGGTATTACCGGTGCGTAGCCAGCAACGCCCTGGGGAACAGTACCTGTGAGCTTGACCTAACTGCAGACCGTAAGTTTAATGCACGAAAGTAATCACACATTTGATGTATGACACGCACAGTTTGCACAAAAATGCTGTAACAAATTTAAAGCACAGATATTTTTCAAGTAAGAACACAACAGGCTTTGGAGATCTCCGGAGTTTTCATGCAGGCGTGCCCAGAATTTACACTGACCTAGACAACTGATCTAACCTCTCCCGCTTCACTTCCCACTGGGAGCAGGAGCTGAACCTGGCTCTGACTGCAGAGCCTTTATTGAGGACCGACAGACATGGAGTTTAGAGCAATTTCTTCCAGCCAACTGTCCCACTGAGGTCTCCCCACCCCACAATTTACAACCATCACTGAAATGTGGTAGAATCATAGAAACATAGAATCATAGGTTGGAAAAGACCTCTAAGATCATCAAGTCCAACCATCCACCCAACACCACCATGTCTACTAAACCATGCCCTGAAATGCCACATCTACACGTTTTTTAAACACCTCCAGGGATGGGGACTCCATCATCTCCCTGGGCAGCCCGTTCCAATGTCTGACCACTCTCTCAGTAAAGAATTTTTTTCTAATATCCAATCTAAACCTCCCCTGAAGCAACTTGAGGCCATTGCCTCTCATCATATCAATAGTTACCTGGGAGAAGAGACCAACACCTGCCTCACTACACCCTCCTGTCAGGTAGTTGTAGAGCGATAAGGTCCCCCCTCAGCCTCCTCTTCTCCAGACTCCAGCCCCAGCTCCCTCAGCTGCTCCTCGTAAGACTTGTTCTCCAGACCCCTCACCAGCCTCGTTGCCCTTCTCTGGACATGCTCCAGCCCCTCAATGTCCTTCTTGTAGTGAGGGGCCCAAAACTGAACACAGCACTCTAGGTGCGGCCTCACCAGTGCCCAGCACAGGGGCACAATCACCTCTCTACTCCTGCTGGCCACACCATTCCTGATCCAAGCCAGGATGCCGTTGGCCTTCTTCACTGCTGGCTCATGTTCAGCCGGCTGTTGACCAACACCCCAAGGTCCTTTTCTGCCAGGCAGCTTTCCAGCCACTCCTCCCCAAGCATGTAGTGTTGCATGGGGTTGGTGTGACCCAAGTGCAGGACCCAGCATTTGGCCTTCTGGAAACTCATACAGTGGGCACTGTAGATGTGACCACTAGCTAAAAATACTGCAGGCATGGAAAAAGACCTTATCCTGATTGCCCTCAAGCAGAGATGAACCTTATCTGACTGTTCTTGAGCAGTGCTCAACCACATCTGCATGCAGAGTTTCCGTATAACCAGTCACATTTCAGAAGGGCCAAGCATATGTTGTACAACCAGCAACGAGAGACATCCTTGAAATGGTCACTCAATTACCCAGTGGTCTATGAAACAAAAATAGCAGGTCAGAGCTAGAAGCTGTACTGAAGCGGAAATGGAAGGGGTTGGGGGCTCACAAATGATCAGAGGATATATTTTACATCTCAGCTGAAAGAGATGAAGGCAACCTGAATTTCAGAATTTGTTTGGAAGGACTGAAGAGCAAAGGCTTTCAACTATTGCCAGCGTTAACAGCCTAATGTTTACCTTAGCCAGGCACAAACATAGGGTCTGCTGGGGTAGGGAAGCAAGGAGCCAGCGAAGGTCATGAAAGCACAGTTCTCTTTCCTGGAGAATCTTTGGCCTCCCTCCTGGAAACACAGCTGCCCGGCAGCTCTTCAGTTCTTTGAATCCAATGCCTTCTTCCTGCCAAAGGCTTCTCCACTGCATTTCCATGGGATTTTACTATAATAATACTTCCTAAAAAGTGAAGTAATCTTTCTTTCTTTCCAGATTCAGACAGTGGTATTGTTGCTGGAGCATTAATTGGAGCAATTCTGGCAGCTGCTATCATTTGCATTATCGTCTGGGTCTTAACTAAGAAGGCAAGGAATAAGAGGTCGTCAAGTAATGAGATGCAGTAAGAGTTTCTATTTGCTTCATTTTAAGGCAATTATTTCTGTAAAGCACTGCTGATACTCCAGAACTAAAGGAAAATGTAATTACTCTAAACATTTTTTGACGGGTAAATAATACAGGTTTTGGGAAAACCTTCAGAGTAAGAATATTTGCTTTTGTGTGACTTTTAGGCTGTTGCTCTTGTCACAGAAGTTGCTACCCTCTTCCCTCCATTTATAAGCAGTTACCACTTAGCAGTATCTAAAATAGTGAAGTAAATGTTTTTTAAACAACACAAACTAAAAGAGGCAAGTTGGACAAACAGTTTTTAATATTTGAAAGTTAATGGTGACTGTTAACGGCAGGTGGAGGAAGTAAAAAAAGGAATAGCAGCTAAGGGTTGCCTCAACAAATTTACTGGGCCTGTACGTTACTGGATTTAAATACAGAGGGCTCAGTTCAATGCTACTCAAAATTACATGACATACACTTGGGATACTCTCAGGTATCTCCAATGGCAAGAGACACAGTTTTAGGCAACAGAGTGGACCCCAGAATGTCTGTTTTGATCCTGCTCTGGAAATGTCTTTTCCTCGGTGCTTTTGTTGCTCCTTTTTCCCTTAAATTGCCAAATTTTCAGAATAGCGATATGTTCATACGTTATACAGACTGTATTTAGCCCCATGATGTTAAATGCTAAATTAATACATGCAGCTGAGGCCAGGAAAAAAACATTCTGTCATCTGGACACTTCCCTGTGGCACAGGTCTAAGAACTCCGGATACGGAATTCTGCTAATCCAGACCAGTGGCCAGTAACTCACACACCTGATTTCTGCTTTCAATTGATGTAGCATTAATGTCTAATTTCGCGCTCAGATCCTAATAAATTTTACTACATTGAATGAATCCCCTAGCATCTGATATTTTTTACATGTGAAAGTGCTTAAATATCGGGAGTTGGTCTATTATTGTTTTGATAAGATAAATGGAACTCATACCTGCTACTAAAATATAGATTTCAGCCTTTTTGTAGCTCTTTTCTGACTGCACTTGATTTTCAGTGCACTTGAATGGGACACCAGGTCTGTACCGAGTTTCTCAGAAAGCTGACACCAAGCAGTGTGTTTTGTTACGCCTTCTCAGACACTGTTTGCCAGCAGTTTCCCATTCTACTCTCCCGGCCTAGCATTTAAACGCAGTAAAATTGATTTTATTCTAACGAACGGGATCACTTAAACCAGTGATGCAGATCAGTCTTCGATTATCTAACACTCTGTCACTCTTTCTATCTTAGCAGCAGTGATGTTGTAGCCTTTTCAGGTGCTCTTAGAACAGAGTCATAATAGTAAGGGAGTTATTGTTTAGACAACAAAACCAAAGACTCATTCTTTTGAAAGGCTCTAGTGTAGATGGGATTTCAACATGTGAAATCACAATCCCCATCCTGTCTTCCTGCAGAGAAATGGCTCAGAAACAACCCAATGCAGAGTATGTTCAGGTACCTAATGAAGAAAACACTCCTGCGACCGCAGTTCCATCAAGCAATGCAACAAACGAATACCCTAGTATGGATGAAACGGCAGCCTCTGGAACACCTGAAAACGATGAGAAGCAAGAAGTGGAAAAAGAAGAAACAGCCTAGAGTTGTAATAGAGTTTTCATTGTCAGCTTTGGACCCCTTTATACAAAAATTGTTGTCATTGAATTAACATAGAAGCACGACTAAAATTTAAACGGGCATTTGTATTGTGAACCACTGGGCTGGAGATTGAAAAAGGGTCTGTTACACATGCACTTTGTGAATAGCAGAAGATTTGGTTTTCAAATTAACTAAATTTCATTTATTATCTAGTTATAATTATATACAAGTATAAAAAGACTATCATCCACATTTATCCAACCTATTTTGCAAAACTCATTAGGAAATGGGCCGAAGCATTTGACAAAGTAAGACCTTTCCAGTCAGCTCTCAGTACTGCTGTGGGTACCCACGCAGTTCTGAACCACAGCAGTCTTCTCCAGAAACATTGTTGGCCAACATCCTGTTTCCGGCGCACCAAGAACAATCATCATGGCCAACACACTGCAGCGTTTAAAGCATCTGAATTTGCACATCAGGAGTAAAAAGAAGTTTCATCAGTGTCATCAGCATGCAGAAACAGATGTTAAGGCCTGGACCGATGAAATCTTGGGTGTCTGAATTCCACTTCAGGCCAAAAAAAAAGATTCTGGAAACTTTTACTCCGTTGCTGCCTGACATGGAATACATTTTGTTAACAGTGACCTTCTTGGCTTTAAAGTTCCCAAGGCACCAGCGTTCCACAGTTGTGTGTTTCCGCAGTTCTGGTTTCCAGTTTAATGGAATTAGCGTTCAGGTACCCAGTTCAGACATCGATTGATTTCCAGACAAGAGGAGCTGGAAATTGAACTCCCTTGCAAGGCTTGTTATAGTAGACACACTGAGTATCAGATTCCTCAAGACATGCAGACACAGCTGCTTTCAAAACTTAGACGTGAATCCTGCCTACTAGACAACACGCTAGCTTAGATTGCTTCCTCTGCCTGAGATGATTTAAATCTATTTCCGGACAACTGCCTTACCCACTAAGCAACAAACTCGTGCTGCTTTTCTGCTGGTCTCTTTAGCCCCGTGCAACTTTGACGATTTTCTATAGATGAAAGCATGAAGAGGAAAGGTAAGCAGTGCACGCACACCACCAGCCAACAGCTGAGTAACGAGCACTCTCTTGGAAGGAGAAAAGGGAGCTGAACCACAGACACCCTAATCACTAGACACCTCTTCTCCCTGGGCCTCATTTCCAAGGTCAAGCAAACTCAGTTCTTCAAAAGGGCAGAGACACCTACTTTCCGAGGTGCTCAAGGGCCACGGGGCTCAGGTGCATGCAGACACACAGCCTCAGCAGCTCCCTTCTGAAGCACGCGAGGCCGATACTCGCTGGCACCAGGAGACACTGGTTGCACTCCAGAAAAACGTATCTGGAACTTCTTGGCACTTCAGTCTTTTATAGGATCTGATGTTCATAAATCCTTTGGTGACTGTTCCTAGCCTGTACACATTACTTACACGCAACAGTCAACTTTAAAATAGATAAAAGGATACATATGTGCTAAAACTTTCAGACTTAGTTCCTACAGATATGTTTATGAAGAAAGTGAACACAAAAAAAGAAGAAGAAAAAAATGGTAATATTTAAAGAAGATGTAAGGCATGAAGTCCTAATCAAGATTCAGTTTGGATCATTAAGCATAACCCTATTCATTGCCCTTTCTACCCAGTTTTTTGGCTTTCAAATATTTGTTTTTGACACCTACGTCCTAGTGTTTAGGCTAATCGCAGAATAAAAGAGCATTTACAGTGTTTTTATAATATTGTTTTAGCTGAAAAACTGCTTGTGCCGGACTGTGAGGGTCAAACCCTTACTAATATCAACACTGCCATATTCTACCAGTGGGTCCTCATACTCCTCTCTCGCCAGAATATCCAGGGTGAACTTTCGGTCGTGACCTGTACGGAAGTCCCTTCTTACACCAGGCACCTCTCGTATTGACTCTTGTGGCAATTTTGCTAAGCAAAATCCACAAACTCACAGCCTTCAATCTAGGTTTAGGAGCTTACTGGAAATCTCTCACATTCACACCCAAAGTTTTGTAAGCATGCAGAACTACGACATTAAGCACACTCAGTAACAGCAAGAGAAGAGTAAGGATGACCTACTCCTGTTTGGGTGCCATTTCTTACCAAAGGCGTTTCCAAATGAGATAATTCAAATCAATGACTGGTCCAAGGGAGCTCACGACTTGGCCGACAGTGGCATTAATTTTAAATAATTTCTTCTCTGACATTCCCAGGCATTCTTTTACTCTTGCCTTTCATGGGAAAATATAAACAACTCTTCACAACACTGCTGTAGTTGATTAGTTCTTCTAAAGTCATCTCCTGTATATACATGTCTTAGTTACATTTTTCTTACTGCATGTCATTATCACAATTAACATAATTTTGTACCATAATTTTTATATCTTTCCTTAATCTCACCTCCACAAATTCCTCTGCATGTATTCCTTATATAATTTGCTACAGTAAGATAGGAGCTTATGCTGGTGAAGTTGTAATTACCTTCTATACAGTCTTCCTAGAACACCACATGTCTTATGTTTGCTAAAAAACTAGAAATTGCTCAAATTATGTTAATGTTTTTATATAAAAAGAAAGAACAACTGAACACAAGTTCTAGACTATTAATTCCTCTCATACTTCTAGCCACCAGCATGCAACAGATAGTATTAAAAAAAAAAACCAACAACCAAAAAAAAAAACCACAAAAAGCAAAAATAATAAGCAAAACAGATTGCTGGGGGTGAGGAGGAAGGTAAGGAAAATAACATTTATTTGGAGATTCTTAACATATTGAGATCTATTTGTAGGCCTTCTGGCAGATGTTTGTTCTCATAACAAAGTTCCTCTCATGTAAAATAGTTTATTAAAAAGGATGGGGCACTGTTCCTAGCTTTCCACTGATGCTCTTGGCAAAGCACAAGCCACATTAGGTATTGATCCATGGTGTGTAGCTCAAAAACCCTGCAGAGCTACGCAGGATGCAGAAATATTTTTCAGAATTTGCCTCAGATGTTCCGACAGTCTCTGCTGCACAGCCCATTTATGTTCCCCTGAGGGAGCAGGGATCATTAGTATGGAAACCGGATATTAAGCCAACATTCAAGCCATCATCTCCTAGGGAAGTGGATTTACAGAGCTACAGAGATGTGGCAGGGGTTTTTTGCTACACAAAGATCAGGGATGAACACAGAATTCTAACTCCAGCTTTTCTCAGTTCAAGTTTTCAGCAGTGCCTGAACAATATGTAAGAAACATTTACTCTGTCAGGTTCCTCCTTCAGGCAAGGTCTGCATGGCCAGAGCTTACTGTACAGGCAAGTTCTCCCTCCCACTCTCAGTAGGTACCTGCAGTGACATTTAGCCTGCACTCTGCTTTCTAGGATAGACTTTAAGTACTTGGTGAAGATATTTGGTTCGTTGTAAATTGCTGTCTTGCTTATCAGAATAAATTGCATTACCTTAATCCCTACAAGTCAAACTGTAGCAACTGTCATCTTCCATTTCAACCTCTCCTCGCAGCTGAAGAACAAACACGTTCTATTTCCATACTGTGTAATGGATGGCAGGGTTTCATCTGACTTGTTGTTCACATCCCAAGCGTACAAACTGTTTAGAAAATATTGTTTTTGTTACATGTAAGTTTAATAAAGTTTTGTAACAGCAGAGACTGCTGTTTAGGAAAGTTCTTTATTTCACAGAAATGCATCAGCAACTTTTGTTCAGAAGGGGGAAATCTATCCCACAAGTGTCAAAAGTGATCTTAGCAACTTCAGAACAAGAAGGTCACCTTTCAGACTTGGTCTCTTTAGCTCCGCCTTCTAATAACTTACTACCAGGATTTGCTATGAGTAAACAGAGATTAAACCAGGCTTCTGTTACAAAACAAGATGGTAAGCTGCGAGCGTCAGTGCTACGTAATGAGAGTCAAACAGAACAGCAAAAGAAATCTACAGAAGGAGCAAGAGGAAATAAAATTAGATTCGAAGTACATCCCAGAGAAGTATCCAGAGCCATCCATTGTACAACACTATATTTGCAGAGGTAACCCTGAAACTGCACCTGCATTCCGCAAGCAGTCCAGTGCACTTCACCAAATACATGTATTTAAAGACTCAAAGAAACAGGATAACAATAGATAACAACAGGAAAGCTTTAAACACTCCGAGCTCACTTGAATAGACTAAGAAGAGTAAAAATGGATACAATTATCCAAGTAACTGAGCAAACTGCATTCTACAAAGGGACAGGTGTAGTTTAGAATCATCTGGAGGAAGAGAATCAATACCCATAAAACACCAACAAAGATCCACACACAAAGCACAAAGGCTAAGGGAAAAAACAAAGACTCTAGAATAGTATTCCAAAATAAAATCGACTTTAAATGGATACAGCATTTTTGGTCCTGTGTCTTGAAAGAAATAATCCTAGACTAGGTTCTGAAATAGCAGGAATGACCGCATTTATACAGATGATACTGTAAACTGAAAGAGAACAGCAATATACTGAAAAACACTTTAAAATCGGTGATCCATTTAATCAGCAGGAAGTACAAACGGTTGTTTTGGCACGGTACTTGCAGGAAAGCTAGAGATACACATTTTTTTACCATGCTGATGCCACACAGGACATCCTAGCTGAATTATCAAAACACGAAGTTTGCAGTCTTAAATACAAGTGCAACTGCAAAGTGAGTCAAGTCAGCAGTCCCCGCTAGCCTTCCACCATTCTTTTAAGTATGGCTCCCAGGCCACCTTTTGCCACTTTCAGGGGGGTCAGTTCTTCTTTATTCTCAATAAGAATACTTGCACCGTGAGACACCAGCAGCTTTGCCTCCTCCACTCTCTCTTCATCACAGGCTAAATGACTGCAATAAGAACAAGAAACCCACAGCCACCATTAAACAGTCCAAGCTTATAAAAAGCAGTTAATTATGCCTTGTCTAAACGACCGTGTGAATTCTGGGGGGGAGATACGTCCTAGAACAACAAAACCACATGCAACCAGCTACCTACATGGATTCCAAAGCTTGCTGTCCAGTCACTCTGCTGTCATTAAGCAACTCAAGAACGTTCCTCCTGCTACTGTCCTCGCAACGTTGAGGCACTTCTTTAGATTAGAATTTGGCCCTGAAGTCAGCAAAGCTAAGGAGCACATAACCCACAGTGAAAATGGAAAATGGTAATCTCTATTTGAATCAAAAGTGATAAACTAAATCATATAACACTTAAAAATGACCTGAAGAGTTACTGCAAATGCAGCAAATGCTTTTTTCCATTTGGCATGGTATCTTGAGAAGAAACGTGTGTGTTCCAGGACAATACTGGGTTCCACGTGCAGCTAAAACATACTGCTTCATCTTGTTCACAGCAAAACCTTGATTCCACTGTAGACACGGCAGTCTTGCCACCAACTTCAAAGCAGCTAAATTCTTACTTTAACAGACTCAAATTGATCTCTAAGGTAATATCAAACACTGGACTGATTGTACTTGAATTGCAACTTATTTTCCTTAGAAAGGTGAAGAAAAGCTTCCATAATTAGTTCTTGCTTGGCAGCACAGAGCAGGCCAGCCTGCAAGACCAGTGTCCTCTGGCTTTGATGTCATCGGCTCGCTTTCTACCCTCTAGTGGCAACTGAACGTATTCCAAATTATTACAAAAGGTGTTCTGCACTTTTCAAGTAGATGTAGTAACACGAATTAAAGTATATATGTACACACACACAGGCAAAATACTACATGTGATTGCCTCAAATCCTTTTTAATTACATAGAGGTGTGAAGCAAGGGAGTATTTTGAGGCAACGAGAAATTAAAAAAAGAAATGGAAGTAATGGAGCTTCATTTCATAGAGATTATGCTACATTAAGCAAAATAAAAACAAAAAGTACTTACAGAGGAGTATTCCCTTCAGAGTCCTGTATATTAACAGACGCATTGTGCTGCAGAAGGATCTGTACCATTTTTAGGTTTCCTTTGGCTGCTGCTCTGTGTAACGGGGTGGATTCAAAATGATCTGTTGCATCTGGATCAGCTCCATTCTCTAGAAGCATAATTGCAATCTGAATATGTAGAAAGAGAAAGGGGTGGGGGGAGGAGGAGGGAAAGTTAATACAATTAAATGCTTCTTCCAAGAGCAACACCACCTCCAGTAGCACAGGCAAACATACCTCCTGCTTGTTTTTGGAGGCTGCATAATGCAGGGGCGTACAGCCGTTCTGATTGACAGCATTAACGTGGGCACCCTTGGCAATGAGGGCTTTCACAATTTCGTCACGGCCTGCCGAAGCGGCAATATGTAAGGGAGTCCAACCAGCCTACAGAGGCAAGAAAAAACCCACGTTATTCAAACCAGGAGTTTCACGCAAAAACCATGACAAAGCATAACCCCAATACAGACGTGACTACTCGTTAGCCATACTGCACATATTCTCGTAACCGTAAAGCTAAACATTATCAGTTGTCACCAGAGACACAAGTCTCACGCCCTCTCACGTGCCTGCATTCAGCACCTGACTAAAGCTGCCAGTTCAACGACAGAAATCACTTCCGTTATGCAGTTATGCACGGCGTCTTGCAGGGCACTTTGCCCCTGCAGAAATCGCCACAGTGCTTTTTTAAGAATAAGTAAGAGTGGCAGAAAAGGGCATCCAAAAGTTTACGCGATCTCTTCTATATCCCACCCTCTAATTAAACTGATGGGACAGCATTGCCTTCTTCAAGGATGATCTTTAGGATGCTTCATAACAGATGTAATTATTTCAACCCTTCCTCCAGAACAGGAACCGACCACCTCCTCCTCCAGAACAGGAACCAGCCACCTCCTCCTCCAGAACAGGAACCGGCCACCTCCTCCTCCAGAACAGGAACCGGCCACCTCCTCTGCGACTGTGCAACCCCTGAACCTGTCACCTGCTCTACAACGCCCTCCCCAACAATGAGAACTCTGCAGGGTTCCTCACGATGTGGCACAACACACTTAAGAGGATCACACTGGGCTAGAGACAACACGACCGCCCCCCAACGACGACCCAAACGCCCCTGCTTTTGCAGCTTTGCTCTTGAGCGTTTCACTAAAATTCCTGGACAAAAAGCAGGACTCGGCAGGGCTGAGTCACGGGCAATAAGCAAGTGGCAGTAAGGGCAATAAGGGTCCCGGCAGGGCTGCCCCACTCACATCGTCCTTCTCG
>Ga0065711_1005668_pt1 | contig 19497 bp, 8 predicted proteins | sample Hoacrofraction12_FD_59098 | JGI IMG/M metagenome (GOLD analysis project Ga0065711, IMG submission 59098) | Hoatzin crop microbial communities from Cojedes, Venezuela - Epithelial fraction 12 v2 (version 2) | ecosystem: Host-associated > Birds > Digestive system > Esophagus > Crop | place...
AAGCCCCCAGCCACTGGGCCGGCAGCTCCGGACACTTCTGCACACAGACAGCTTCCGTAGCTGCCGACATCCACCTGCAGCCCACCGCGCTGCGACCCCATCAGCATTTTAAATTCCTCCAAAAAGTCCACTGCTTCACAAACACTAACTTATTCTAATCTTTTTTCAAAAGCATTTCTACTGCCACTAAAACTATATGTCCTTCAAAATTTGGTTACCAAGACTGAGCTCCCATGGCACTTATGCCTGGACTTCAGATGGCAGAAGCTACGTTCCTCTTGCTTTCAGTAACAACAAAACCCCTTCCACTGTGCCTTTAAAAACATGAACATCAAGCAGTGTTTTAAATTCCACCAGGCTATAGGAATCATGCCTTAGACCACTCTTTCTGTACCATCTCAGACAGACAGATGGCAACATTAAAGCCAGATCTGATCTGGAAGACGAACAACTAAACTTCTCACACTAGTAGGTGTCGTAAGTATTAAGAGTAACTAGCAACGTATTTTTGTTGCTCCAGTTATTCTACATCTATGCTCTCAAAAAATATTAAGACTATTTCCTAATACTGAAACGCTTCAATTAGCCGAGTCTTAATGTTTTAGCTATTCAGGAGATATTCCCTCAGTCTATAATGAAAATCCATAAAAATTCTTATAAATAGATTTGGAATTAATTTCTTATTTGAGGTAATTTTTTTTTTTCCTTCCTAAAAGCAGATGATGAAAGCAACCACAACCATCAAGTACACGCTTCAACTAGATTTAACATACAACGTTCTCTTTCTTGGGAGGGGAGGGGGGAATGGAGAAGAAACACTGGTACAACTATCAGTACAGAACAAGCTGCTCCTACCTAGAGCAAGAGAGAAACTTGCAATAGTTACTTTCCAAAAGTACTAAACGCAGACTTTATCTGCAAATTGGTGTACTGGTAATCAGTTCGCAGAACTACACAAGCTTTTTCTGTTCTCCTTTAACACTTGAAAAAACTTAGAGAGAGATTTGAGGACTTTCTTAATCCCCGGGAACCAGCACATGGATTACTGGCAACCGGATCTAAGAGCAGCTGTGAAAACCAGTTAGAGAAAAGTTTACTCTTAGGCTAGGTCAGCAGAGCATGTGAGCGCAGCAATATTCGGGATGAACGTTCATTGTATTATTTTGCACTACAGCAGTCAACAGGGATTATTTTTCTGTGCAAGTCAGGTGCACACAATTTCTGTTAGCGCTGACACATGCCAGTGGGATTTAGCACGGCATTCCAAGCACTAAAATTCTTACTAAAGAGTCAAGTGGGTCCAGATTATTTACTGAGTCTGACCAGTTACAGTGTGTGGACACAGAACAACTGGAAACGAGACAAACAGTCGAGCAACCACAGAAGAAAAGCTTTGCAAGGTGACAAGCCCAAGAAGAAAGGTTAAACAGACTTTTTCTCCCTTATTGCTATCTCCCTTGTTAGCAATGTATGCTGTGAGAAGGGGTGAGTTTGAACTCCTGCCCTGTACAAGCTGAATGTGTAACAAGCTGCAAGGCAATTACAGTTCTGGATCATAAAATCATACGGAATTTATGTTCCTGGTTTACAATGGGAAACTATCTTTTGCTTATCAACTAGCTGGAGCTGCTCAGTATGCAATTTATATAGCCCAAGCGTCACTTGAATTGGGAAATATGGCTGTGCAAAGTTCTCATCATCTAAGTGTTACAAGAGAGCCTTCCCTTCAGATGAGTCTGCAAAGCAAACCTGTATACACACCTCTGAACAAGCCACGGGCACAGGCAAAAGTGCTAATGTCAGAAATGCCTACAGGACTGTTCAATGCTTGCAAGAGGTAGAGGCTGAATTTTACCTACACCAAATAAGAAAAATATTCCAAAGCCAGTGCCAGGATGAGGGGCTAGTTTACTTTGCCTCATTTTTTTCTTACTAGACTCTAAACACACTGGCTGTTGTGAAAGCTTGAGGTTTGGTTTTCTTGTTGTCTTCAGGAGTCAGTTCTCCAAATGCCTTCAGTGTTAAGCCACCACCATGGGGGTCTGTGACCAGTAATACCTTAGCTCAACAGGGCCTTGAGCAGGTCTTTTAACATTTCCCCAAAACACACACAACCACCCACAAATGGCATCTTTATAATTTATTTAAACACCTATGTACTTCCTGCACAGGTCACATTAATGTTTATTTCTTCAACAAAATAAAACTGCTTTCAAATGACACATCATGTATCAGATGAGATGATCTGCTCTGGGCAGAACATCAGGTTTCCAAGTGAAGCTTCAGTTTATGATCTATCAACAAGAATCAGCAGAATGAACATATTGGCAAATCTGGAGGTAAAGCTTAACAGTATATTAATTAAAAATGTTGATTATCTTATAAAAATAAGGACTGATAATCCCATCAATGGCTAAAGAAAATGACAGTTGCACATCTTTTGCAATAAACTGTGAACATTCATGCAATTTTTCCTACATTGTGTCACTAAAAAGAAATCCACACTCATTTTTAGTAAAGAAATTACCAATACTGATAAAGCTTACCTCTCGGAGTGTAGGTTTGCCTTTGAAAAACTCTGTGTTTTTGCTGCTTTTTGGTGGATTAAATCTTAAATTTAGAAAAGCACAGCCATTAGCAATAGCCTCTAAAGGAGCTGGCCCTTCATACGGAAATCCAAGACCAACAAACAGCTGAAAAATAGAAAAAAAATATTATCTTAACTTTTGTTCTTTACAAAAACTGATAGCTAACTTGAAATAAACAATAATGCATTCTAAGTGTACCAGCCTAAAAAAAAGGAACATTAAGAATAAAATGTGAGCAATTCAGCAGCTCGCCCCCTCCTACCCAAGCAGTAATGGAATGTCCTGTAAAACCTATTTGACAATAATCTTCTGTAAGGAGCTGAGGTGGTTTTTCCTGGAGCTGAGGCAAGAACAGACCCTTTCAATTATTTTTTTTGGAAAAAAAATGTCGTTTGCTGGTTTGACTGGTGTTGAAACGAAACCGCTGTGGCTCCCTCACCGGTACAGGTTTTAGCCCAGCAACCTCACTGAACAGCTACGCTACTGTTTGCCCCCTCTCCCCCACAGCAGCTAGCCCGCTCTTTGCCAGTGTGAACGTGCTCCTGCCCAGCTCATTAAGCCTTCTAATTAAAACGGTAGATGGCAGCAAACAGCAGCTGAAGACCCTGTATCCAAGCAGCAAGGGCTTGCATGGGATTAACATCGTTCAGCGGCTCCAAGGGAAAGTGAAGCAGGAAAAAGCATCGCAAAGCTATTCTTACACCAACCGAGACTACAGGTGCTCTAGAAAAGGCAACGTTTTTCTCCAATGTAAAGAAATTTAGTATTTTTTTCAGAGTTGTCTAGCTTTTATTTGGATCTTGACCCCTTTCCTGGCGCAACATAATTAAAAACCCTGCATTAAATATAGGATTCTTCATCTTTATTTGAATGTGTATAATGGGAGAATTGTAAGATCAGATTTGTAACAGCAATCTCTGAGCACTGCTGAATGACTTAATATGTGTGTGTGCGCGTGTGTGTGTATACATATAACGCTACTGCTCTTTGCAAGAAAATAAAGATCAATCTTCACAGCTATTAGGATCACGTATTCAGGACGTACATATTCAAAGAGGTCAGATTACACTATTCTACATTACGTTTTCTGCAACACAGAAGTGGGTCCTAGTAACAGAAGATTCACAGCTGCAGGCCCTTTCTAGGAGCTGATCTTCACATTGGTGCATAAACCTGTGGTCAGTACTGTCGCGCACAGGCACTGCAGCAGCAATCCTCTCCGACCCATGGCAACAACGGTACAAACTCTGAGCTGTCTCATTTAAAAAAAAAAGTTAACACTTCTCAGCATAGTTGAGGACATACAATTTTCCCTGCATCGAGCTGAATATCGTTATTGCAGTTTTTTGGTTTAGAAAGTGGCCTACTTGCAAAAAGTTTCTCAGCTATCTCACAGATTTAAATCTTACAGGAAACTCTCCAGTGGCTGATAAAAAAAAAAAGATCTGAAAGACCATCTCCACTAAAGCTAGATTATCTAAATTTGGTTTTTATGTATGTCATAAGATTATTACCTTTCAGTCAAAAAAAATACACACTAAATATCATCTCAAAAGAGGCTTAATTTAAAAAAGGTAGTATCTTGAAAATAATTATTACAGACGTGAAACCATTTCATGCAATCTGCACGCATAATGTTATTTATTTGAACTACTCTTTAGTTCAGGCAGAAAACCAGCTGAGACACAGCAATTAAAGCCATCTGAAATACCAATTCTCCTATGATCCTGTGTTTGTCTGTTCTGTAGAGAATGCTGGTTTGTTTGCTTCGTTTTACACTTTTTTAATAAACCGCTGCTGTGCGCTGCTGAACCGTTCTGTGTCTGACTGGTCCGTTTATCTAGGAGGAAGGTCCATGGGGAAAGAAACATGGGTTTGTGTTTTGACAGCACAGAGCACACTGTCAACACTTAATCAATAATAAATAGCTCACCACCTGTTTCGCATCCATTTTCCACCCTTACCTCTAAGCAGCACCATACCTTTGAAGAAAGCAAGCAGGATGTGCCTGACAGCTCGCACGGTGCATGTGTGTGTGTGCTGCCTCTCGGCCTGCGGTTCCAGCCTGGCTCCCAGCCCTCCCAGCTCCTTCTTTCAACTCTCCCAAATCTTCCATCACTCTCCACCACACTGTCCTCATCAGATCAGCTGAAATGTCCACACTGAATCTAGGCCCTGCTCCTGAAAATTGCCCTTTATTAACTTTCCTTGGTTAGGGAGCTAGTATTTTTGTACGGTATAAAGAGCAACACTGAAGAATATCTTGATATCCTCAAGATTAAGTCACACTCATTAGGATTAAAAAAGCAAGCCTTAGAGAACACAGGTCATTTCTGTAACTCATTCTGACGATGCTCTAATTTGCTAATCCTTTGAATTACATGCAGCTTGTTATTTCCAGAAAGGCTAAAACAATTTGCCAAGGGACTTCCTAAAAGTACGCAACAAATGCTGCAAGTCACTAATTGAAAAATGTGAAAAAAAGAAAAGGGTAGAAACAACAGGCAACAATTCTCAGGTACCAGTGAAGCAAGCACCCATCCTCAGTACAGCTGAGGCTGTGTGGAGGACAAGGCTCCCTCCCACAAAACGGTAAAGATGTCCAACAGACTGTTTCCACTCTGTTGCGATATAAATGTGCACTGTTGCCTCCACCATGGAAGGTGCTGACCAGCGCTCTCAGGGTACTGTCTGACCGGCCGCTATGTCTGGTGACACAGTCCAGCGCGGAGAGGCACCTTCACCCTACAGCAGAAGATCTCTAATGCAAACCTCCAAATGTGACCGTGGTGGTAACGTAACCGTGGGTACATACGGTTGAGAAGTGTCAGCCCTGATCTGCTCTGTCAGCTGCAGCAGAATTGCTACGCAGAGTATAATTCCTTTACGCTTTACTGGTTGATTAGTGCTTGAAACCATTTCATTTTCTGTATGCGAGCATTTTTCTCACCTTTCAAATGGTTTTGAAAGCCAAAACCATTCTTTTTCATACAGTGCTTTAAGAGGGCACACGTCACAGCAGGCTCTGTGTGCTAACACCCCGTATCACGAGATGATTGCCAGGAGGAGTCTACACTATAAAAGTATCTCTAAAGCAGATAACAGCAAATAAATACAGATGTAAAATGATCATGGTAACAGTGGTGTGTACCTTTTTTTATTAAAACCATTTCCTTGTTTGCAAGTTCTGCTGTCCAGGTGTGTCTTGTGCCTATAGATCTGTATGAATCAAGAAAGGGGATTCATATCTGCAATCTCACTTGCCTGACTTGAGTAAAGCAGGTGTTGAAACCCCTAAGCAGGAATGCTTTGATTTTCGTCAGAAAGGCTCCGCAGGAACGTTTTCTGCTTTTGCGGTGAACTGAAACCCTGGTCTGGAACTTCAGGCTTTTGAGTTGGTCACCCAGCACCAGACCAGCCAAGACACCACTCTTCCCTGATTATCATGTAGGCAGTCCTTTCGTGGTGCAGTAGCTAAGCGGAAACTTCTCTGACTTGAAAAGTGCTTCACAACCACTCCCGTGAAAAAACAGTGGGTTTTTGTTTTATTTTTTGGAAACCACTGACTTTCAGTTGACGTTAGCAATTTAGTTGTGGAATTTACGGCACTAGATCAGACTATTATTAAAATAAGTACCTGAACAGTCTTTCTAAATTATAGTCAAAAGCACAAAATAAGGAGTGAATATTTTACTTGACTGACTGTAATTCTGACTAGCTGAATATTTAAAAGAAAAATCTCACATTCCATGGACTAAATGCTATATTTCCATAAACAGGAGTGTTTATCTTCTCCTCTCCCCTTTCTAACATTCCTGCACTTTATCTAATTTATTCTGTTGGGTTGGTAGGTTTATCAGCACTTTTGATGCCTCCTTACTGAACTTATATATTCTCTTCTGAACTACAGAAAGAGAAGTGTAGCAAAGGCTGTTGTTAACGATCTTCATTTGTTTTTCTCATGAATACAAAATACTTTCTAGAAAAGTCTATCCTTTTGTGATTGAAACAACTTTTGAATGGAATCACTAGTTAAATACCTTTTCAGCTGACGTTGTGAAGCATGTGTAAGTAAAAAAAATACAACTTCATAAAAGGCAATATAAAAAAAAAAGTTTGCTTTCCTACTTCTGCTTATCTAACCTTGCAACAGGACTTTTCCCAAACTGTCTAAACGGAGCGTCACTCCTACTTATATTAATCACCATTCAGAAACCATAAATTCCACTTAGTAGAAGAATTAGGATTCCCTCAAAAATTCACAGTGACTCAAAGTAAAAAGTTGCATCTGAAACTTTCTCGAAAGGAGAAATATTTCTCAAGAATTCAGTACTGGTTCTTCCAAGAGAGTCTGGTCCAACTCCCCCAGCTGCCCGCTTGGCAAGAAGCCCCGTAAGTTGGCAGAAGGGCTGCCAGCTCGCCTATCCTATTTTCCTCTGACGTGATGAATGGCTTTACATCTTCTCATTAGCAACTGTTGACATGTCTCGTTTTTGTCATGCACTACACAGCTGAACTAGACATGATGAATCTCAAACAGCCCCCCTCCTGCTTGGAAAACGCACTTCTCCTGAAACGCGCTGCTTTATAATGCACACCAGACGGAAACGGCAGCTGCGTGCTCCTGAGAAAGCATGTGTCCTACACCAACCAGCGCAGAGAGACCAAGTACACTTTGGGAATGCAAAGCTCTGATCAAGAACCGTGACTGAGCCGTCACCTACCGGTATTTTGCTGTCTGAGGGCAAAATGAAGCAGTGCAACGTAAACTGACACTTCTGAGTACACTAAACTGTGTGATTTATTACATTATTATTTAACTCTGACTTTCTGAAAACTACATCATTCGTCAGCTGACCTAACAAAAACTTGCTAACACAATACTGAAATCACAAGCAATGAAACACAATCCTTGCCCTTAGGTCTGAAAACATGTTTAGAAAAAGAAAAATCTGAAAGTTTCTGGAAACTTAAAGACAACGTTTGCTGCCTGGAGACAGCAACCAGCAGGCCTAGATGGTTCAAGTGAGCATTGTACCCACAGATATTACCGTGCCTGACTTACAGCTCCGGTTATTCATGTACTTTCAGCACACTGACTGTCTAGCGACAAAACCCCATAACTAAATTCATTATGGGGCTCTGGTCACGTTGCCTAGTGCTTAAAGTGATTATGATTAAAAAGTGTCCTTGAACATCGCTGGGTGCATGGGCACACATACACAAGGCTCCTCAGGGCACAAAGCTCCCATTCAAGTCAGCTCAGTTTTTGTGCAAAACCTGCACTTCTTTTAGCAATTCAATCCATAATCCATTTGGTTTAAACACAATTGACCCACACACGCAGCAGATGGCCAGTAGAGACAGGTGAGTGGTATTTTATGCTACGCTATGTTAAAGTATTGTCTCTTAAAGGATATCAAAATCTCAAACTGCGAATGTACAAGCAACAAGAAGACTCAGAGCAAGCACGTCTGTAGATCTGCACTGAGAGGCAACCATCTGCTAAGGCAGAACAGCCAGTGTACCTATGACGTGCAAAGCATCAGCTAGCAAAAAAAAAACCCCACAAAAACCAACTCAAAAATCCACCTCCAGTGGAAAAAGTCCAAACAAACTAGATGGTAAGTCTCAATTTCCACTTTCAATCTCAGGATGCGGCCGTTTCACTTTTTCTGTTAAACTAGACATATTGGAACAAGTAAGTATTAGACAGGAATAACCAAAAATTCATGATGCAGTAAGCCATATTTCATTTCATTTTGTTACAGCATCAAAAATGCACTGCACTCCCATTTGCCTGACATTAATAAGTATTAGGAGAAGCAGATGCACTCTTAACTGCTTATCATCAGCGCAAAGTTTTGTTATCCTGGCTGCATCATAAATAAATAATTTCCTTAAAAGGAAAACAGCTTTTGTCGTTTTCAAATCTGCTCACAAAAGTTCAGGCAAGCTGTGTGAAAATATTGTGTGCAGACTTTAAAAAAAAAAAGTATATTAAGAAAGATTGTCTCAACAAACTAATGTAACGAAAACACTGGCTTCCTGATACAGGGTTTTGAAACACACTGATGTGTTTCTCAGTGCCATATACTCAGAAATGCAGCAAATTCTCAAAGGATTTTCCCCAATGTTAGGAAGAAAAAAAAGACCCAAAACCAACTCACAGCAATAGTACAGAAAAACATTAAAACCTAAAATGCTTGCAGGACTCAAACCAGTACAGTGTAGATCCATGCTTTGCACAAAAATATAATCTGTGAAAAATAAGCAACTTCCTGATCTCAGGAGTATTTCACAATCACAAGACAGTACCTTCCATCTGATATTGTAAATACTAGCCAAAATCTGAGTGGCTACTTCCTGTGTCACAAAACCCATAGAACAGCCCCGTGCTGAGCTGCCTAACACGTATATATCAACTTGAATTTGTCATAAAGCAAATGTGTCTTTACATTGCATCTTAGAGTACAGCAAACACAACCAGTAACAACCACGAGCTATCAATATGGAAAATAATCTTTTTAATTTAATACAAGCAAGATGACTGATAAAGGATTAGAGGAAGACTTAGTCAAACTTAACTATTATTACGAACAGCACTTTGTAAATTCTAAGGACTTCAGTAATTCTATACCAAGTCCATGAGCTTATTTTACTATTCCAGTGAACAGAACACTTTTTTTTTTTCCCCCAGAAAGAAGTCACTGTTTGGGCTTGGGGTTATTACGATGTCAATATTCTTCCCACGTTAGTACTATGATTAACACAGTGACTTCATACTCCACACAGGCAAAAAGCTGTGTAATCTCAGTATTATCTATGATGAAAGTAAATGTTGACTTTTTAATCTGTAACATTATGTGTATCTGTATGCATCAAGTACATACACACAGCGGTTGCCTTTAAAAAGTCATAATTTGCCAACAGCTGTCACACAGAGATGTCAAATTACCATCATTTTTGCAAATGTTTCAAAAAGGAGATCTCTGCAGTCGTGTGGGAAGACTGGGAGGTGCTTGCTTTTCCTTTTCTTTTTTTAATAGATTCTTCTGTAGAAGTGCACTGCACGAAACTATCAACAATGGGCAGTAAGTGGTGCAGTTCCACACATTTTGCTAATTTTAAGCACACAAACCACTTCTTTCACCAACTACATTTAAATAGGATGTTTAACTTTCAATCTACTCGAGTGTTTGAATGATGTAAAGTGCCCCAAAGATTATGGGAATGGCACAGAAAACCCCACAAAGCATTCTAACTATGGGGACAAAAGTTTATTTATTTCAATGTCTATACTGTCCCTTACCTTGAGCTCCGCTGACTATGGGCCCACAGGCAAAGCACACCACCACAAGCGTGCTCTTTTGCCCACTCTCCCTGCACAGCTGAAGCACAAGCAGGAACTGACTGCGAATGAAGTGCTTGCCTTTCTTCTTTTCTCCCCCAGAGAGCAGGGTCACTCTAGGTTCAAGTCATTGGTAGGGCAGAGCAAGCATGCCTACTGTACAGCTTTCAGGTAGGTATTACCTAACTTTCACATCAGGGATGTAAAACAGAGCACGTTCTCAGCTGGTAATCTCCTTCAGCTGAACATCACATTTAACAAAATGAAAAATGCATTTATCCATGTTTCTCAAGCTTGTTAAATGTGTCTGTGACTGTAGGTTGTAGTCCCAATTTTCTAATAACAGCTGTCAAACCACAGAACACGGACATGATGGAAAGCGTATTCTTAGTACACAGCAGACAACTTAAGCTCCTTTACGTTTGGTCATTTATTTTTCCAGTGCTTTTGAATTAGGAACTCATTCGTAGGAGGTGAAACGCATGTACTTCAGATACTTTGTATCTGTAGCTACTTTTGCTACTACTCCCTCTTGACAAACTTACTTTGGTTTCCCTCAGCAGAAACTGCAAATCCCGCCCGCTAAGTATACCATGGTTTTTCACGTAGCCGGGAATGTAAATAGTGCTGGTCCCGTGAACAGTTCCATGGACTTCCATATAGGTGTGGATGGTGTCCAGATAAGCCTTCTTATCCTGTAATAGCAACAATAAAATATTATCAGTCTTTATACATTTCAAGCACTGAGGTTCAATCAGAGCTGGTTTTTATCTCCTGTACAACGAGAGCCAGAAAGAGAAGTTCACTCATTCTTACGTGATTTCTATAATAGTTGATCTTTCATTCCATTATTAGTTGTGTTCCCTACTAGACTGGAAGAAAATCGTAGCATTTTTATTCATGGTATAGATATAAATAAATCAATGCCAAGGTCCTATTAATTTCTAATTGGACAAAAAACAGGTCACCATCAGATAGCTGTAATCTCAGCATGCCTAAACGACACTTGGCCTAAAACTAATAAACAAGTCATTTTGAAATATAAAATTATTACTCTGCTTTTGTTAGAGATGTGAATTCATTATTTATTCTCATCTTTGTGAAGAAAAGGGTAAATCTCACCCTAGTAACTTACACTCTTGCCAACTGAATAACTGCATACACATCTTTATCTAAATATCTAGTACCTGAGTCCCATGAGATACCTACAAATATTCCACTTACCTAAAGTTTTAAAGAGATTTCATAAAAGACCCAGAGAAGAGTAATGGCTTTAGTGTTCCATTACAAAAAAAATAAACACAGCACACCACCCTAGTTTGCAAACAAGAATTACTTTAATTTTCGATGCCATATGGTTTTCGAGTTTTAAAGACTACTAGCATTCCAAAAGCAATTAGCTGTAGACTGTATTTACAGCCAGTACGCAGCACAGATCAGAGAGACTCTCCCTCAATATTTGCATATAGTCTTAGTAATAGCTTTAAAATCAGGCAACAGGTTTCTGTACTTCTTGGCAGCAAGAGAGTTTTTGAGAATTCTACTTTCACTCACTATTTTTGTCATGTAAATTCTATACACTGTTCCTCCACGGCCCTGTGTGAAAGCTGGCCAACAATTTTACAGAAGTTCATTCAAAGGGCAAGTAGCCTTGTGAAAATGCTGTCTTCTCTAATCTCGGAGGAGCAATAAGGTATCAGACCTTGGAGAGTGAACACTATCACTTCTTAAAACTTCCTTGCTAAAGTAATTGTTGGTATGCATTCAAATACATAGGGTATTTAATGTCACATAACAACTGGCTTCTAGCTTTAGCCTGCTCGACTGGTGATACCGTTTGTGATGAAGTAGGCTGCCTGCCTCATTGCTACGTCGCCCTGTTCTGGTAGCTATGCCAAGGTCACACCAATCAGACTGTCCTGGGCTAAGTATTCTATAAAACAGGCAACAAATGGAGACAAATGTGCTTTCTTGTCTGAGATGGTTGCTGTTATTGTTAATTAACACAAATTATTTAAGAAACTAAAAGCTTGCTCCATTTTTTAGTTTTCCTTCTACTTCAAATCTGAATCACTCTGACAGAGATGTTCTCCCCATTATTTGTCAAGCAGCATAATTAGAAACTGCTGAGAAGCTCATACATTTTGTTAAGAGAAAGTCCGTTGTAGAACTACTTCTTTGCAGATGTGCAGGAGAAATATAAATGGAGTAGCCTGGTCTTGTTTCCAGAATGCAGCAGTGGTCTGTGGCTTGAGACACGCTGGAACCCTGCCTGCCTGGCTTCCAGTAGAAACAGAGCCTATGAGTTAGGCTTTAGGGTTCTGAGTGGGAAGAGCAGGCAAAGCAGCACAGGTACTACTGACATGATGTGCCTATGGTCAGAACACTAACGCACTAACACTGACTCAGATCACACAGATTGATGACACGAACGCACTCTCTAACTCCAGAAAAATCTGAGAAGCAACCAGCTAGAAAGAACAAAACCAGGATTATCTAAAACTGCACTTACTTCTTTTAACTATTTCATTGACAATTTTACAAACCTGTTACAGAATATTTAGCTGCTCTAAAATATTTGACATTAAATCTATTTAGGTTTTACAATCTTTCTAACTGCATTATTGGCTGTAGGACTGTTGACGATTTTATATAGGTTCAAAAAGCCATTCTGGAAGAAAAATCATTATTGAACAGAGACACAACTTTTGGCCCAAGCTGTCCATGAACCACTGGTCTCTGGTGTCTGTGAAACATGCCTGATTTCGCATTCTTCCTTACACATAAAGTTTTGGCTATTTTTGGAGACAGAAGACTGGACTAGATAAATCTTTGATCTGAACTGGCCTTGCTGCCATCTTATTATCTTTAGTAGCTCATTTTCAAAGATGAATGTGAAATGGACCAAAAGAAGCGTAACATTTTCACGTCTCCTGTTTATATGTGATGCCAATAAAAACCTAGTGGGATTCCAAAATGCATCTGTGAAGTCTGCTTCTTAAATTCTATTGGAAACATTCCAATACATACAATGGACATTGAATTTAACCCAAAGTATTCCCTAAATCATCGTTAACAACAAAGTGAATCTTCCTACTATATCCACATGCTGTCCTGTATATAAATGCCAGCACTTGATGACTACAAAACAGGGAATACAGTACTAAAAAAATAAAGGAGTATACTAAGATAGGATGAAAAGAACAGGCTTCCATGCTGTATTTACAGTAGTATTTTTGGTGAGCAGAGGGTTTTTACTTCAACCCCTAAAGTTACAAAAACATGTAGCAAATACTAACAATAAATTCAAATTAACTGAGCAGACATACAAGTTATATTGAAAATTAATATATAACCAATCAACACAACTTAGGAAGACAAAGCAAAAGCAGTGATAAAATCAGCATGTTTTAAGCATCTCTGAAAGTGCACACAAAACATTAAATTAACCACCCATAACCTTAATTTGGAACATTACTTAACCATATGATTGACTTCTCTCCTGATTCAGAGTCTAAAACCACAGATAAAACATTTAGTATCCCAAACAGCATCAGTTTTTCCATCCATAATATTTAGAAAAATAACGGACTTTTAAATGGTGTCCCCAGGTTTACACCTCCACACGACAGGGTAACCACTGTAGACTGCGCTACAGTCTATAGAAATAATTTTTCCTCACAACAAAGACCTTATAGATAGACAGGCATAAGTAAAGGGACCAATAGGTAAAAAATTTATGAATTAGTTTTCAAATCAAAAAGGTAAAAGCATGAAAAAACAACACACACAAGCTGGGAAAAATCTTTCATCCCCTAAAGGGCAACGCTTTTTCTTTTAATCAAACGAAATTTTTAAAGAACAATGGGAACCGAGAGCTGCATCTTCCCTTTGTTCCCTGTACATAAAACAATTGTTCTTCACTTTTCCAAAAGTCTTTCTTTCTGAAGGAAACAAACCAAAAAAAGCCCAACCAAAACCCGGCAAGCACAACCCAAAAAACAATCGCTCCTTTAATCCCTTATTCAGTTTGAATCAAAATCTACTGCTTCCATAATCATCTACGAAGTACCATAAAAATACCGTTAGCGCCTTGTACCTTACACAAATCTCACTAACATTTGTCTCCTTTTGCATTTAGTTACTCCTGAATTTCCACATTCCTTGTAGAGACATGTTATTTTGGATCATAAAAGTATATATTGTAATAAGCCACTTCACAAAAATAATCAGGGCACATAATTCTAAGCATCAAAAACACTGAATTAAAAATGAGAGACTGTAAATATGGCATTTATAAATAGAAAGGCTACAAGCAAATAAATCAAGAAATGTGATTTGCGAACAAAATATCAACATTCCTTCAACTGTTAATCCACTTTCTGAGTTTGCTGCTTGGGTGCAGACATAAATAATTCTTTTGGCTTAAACCATTTGACAGTGAACTCCAGATTTTTGCTTTCTCCAAAACGAATTCAAAGACAAAAGATCATGGGCTGCTGGCTAGTAATGCAAAATCAACATTGTCTGCAGAGTTTGTATCAGGCTGTGCTATTCACCCATGTCTGCTGTCCACACTGCAAATCTAGACTTTGAGCATGAAAGAAACCATGTAAGAAAACAAAAAAAAGGCAAATTATTTCTCCTCAGAATCAAAATGGAAGAGTAATGGTGAGTAACAGTCATACAAACCTTTTCTGAAACAATTTTTCAGCAGATAAAATAAACATGCCATTCAGCAAAGTACTTTTTGTTGATCATTGACTGCAGAACTGTTATTACTGTTCATCAATTATTTCCACCTACTTTTAAAAGCCTCATGATAAGGCCTTTCTCATCACAAAAATCAGACGACAACTGTCTATAATAAAGTCTTTCCCTAGGACAACGTTGACAAGAAGACACAGTCTGAAGGGTTGAAATTTTAAGTTTGGTGGGCGAAAAATTTAAGTACAAAAGCACGTGGTAGAAACACGATGCATTAAGTATTCAACTCTGCTTTTAGTTTGCTTGATGTGGTAGATGGTGGCAATTAACAACTCTGCTTTACCTTCAGTTTGCCAGTCTGAGGTTATCACAGTACTTTGCGATTTTAGACCATTTGGGTACCCTCACAAACACCAGAACTTCAGCCCTGAATGAAACTAAGCACCACATATGCAGAACTACAGGCCAACTACATTATAGAAGAGCTTGATTCAGAGTCCTGAACTGGTTTATGGGGTGAGGGTTCAAACTGCAACATGTATGTAAAACAGCCCATACACCCAGTCTCACTTTCTTACACTGAAAAAGTCGGAAGACAATGGTTTTATAAAGCTTGACAAACGCAACTCAAAAAGTAAGTACTGGGACAGAGCTTTGTGTATACCCTAAATGCACATTGTTATGTCTAGAAGTCCTAAAATCTGTGTGCTTATTTGCCAAAATATCAAGTCCAAGGTAAGCCAAAATCCAGTGTGTATGCAATGTATGACAACTGAGATTGTGACACAAATATAAGATTGGAAAATCTCTCTTTTTGAGAAGTGTCACACTCTCAAAGACTTGTCAAGACATCCTTAAATAATGAAAACCCTGTCTACCGGGGAACCACAAGAGAGCACAAATGCTGAAGAATTCAATGTTCAACAATATTATATTAAGAGAGTTAAACAGATACAGTGGTAAATCACAAGGAGTAGACGATATCTGTTGGAGTTCAAATATGAAACTTTCGAACTGCTAGCCACGGCGTACTTCATGCAGAGTACTGAATTTATAAATGGCTCTGGAGAGGATGCGGTGATTCATGACCAGCAAGTGTGAATTCTACACTGAACAAATTATCTGAAACTTAAACTGTTAACTATAGGACCATATAAACCCAACAAAATGACAATAGTCAATTGTTTCTGTAGAAGGAAATCCTCTCTCATCAAATTGGTAGTGTGCTCTGAAAAAGCCAATCAGCATGTAGAAACTCTTTAAAAGCTCTTAAAGGAATTAAATCTCTTGAGGATAGAAGGGAATCACCCTTATGAATGAACAGTCATCACGCGAAAGAATAGTGACAAAGTGGGCAGTCAATACATACTATTCAGAGTAGCAAAACCAAATGAAACTCACTTCAAAATGTTGCAGAAAAACATCACAATGCTGAACACTTACAGTTGTAAAGCTTTTGAAAAAGCCCCTTCGGTAATCTAAGAGACCTGAGTGACTAGGAAACAGAACGACCCATACATTCAATATAAAGTGATGCGTGTGTTGAAAACCAGTCTGAGCTTCACATATGAATAACGGTCCTGAGCTAACCAGGGTCACTCAAGAGTGAAGATTTTGCATTATGATAAAATATTATTATGGTCCATGAAAACATTCCCATGTTCAGTAGCAGTCAGTCCACCCACCAACCAATTCAATGATAGGAAGTATTTGAACAGGAACAGAGAAATGGAGAACATCACTGAACTGTTCTATAAAAACACAGTTCTCTCCCTCCTCAAACACCGTTGGAGTCCTGGTCCCTTTCCTCAAAAAGAAGCCAAGAACACTGGACGCAGTTCTGAGAAGGGCAAGAAGGATCCAAGCTACAGATTGGTTTCCACTGTTACATAGAGAAATCTATAACAAATTCATTAACAATTCTTCACCTTGGAAAAGACAACTTCGCAGAATATGAGAGAGGTTTACAAAACCATAGTTGGCATAAGGAATGTGGATAATGCCTGACCATTCATAATGTCCTGATACAAAGGAAGCCAAACAAAGCAGGAAGGAGGCAGGCTTAGAAAAACCCTAAAGTTAATGGCTTCTTGTGCAATAGGTCAGAGATTTGAGGGGCTCCATGACACAGAATGTTGTGGATACAAGAAATCTTGCAAAGGTTCCTGATCAGATCAGTGCTCTGAGGACAGCTCTTACTGAGATCTCAGAAGTTCGTCAACAGACAGTTAGTTTACCAATAGACAATCAGAAATTCCCTGAGCTGAAAAGAAAGAAAATATGCAAAGAAAGTATTATGTAACCTTGCCATGCTTTTACTCTTCCCTGAATGTCCATTTCTGGCCTCTCTGCTAAGCGCCTGCCACATACATCTGCATAAAATACACACCAGCGCGCACACATGCATATATATATATATAAAATTTATTTGCTATACAATCTTTGCAGAACGAATGAATAAAACATCTCAGTAAAGACCTGAGTTCTTCAAGATCTGCCAAAAATCCTACTTCTTCACTTCCCTGTCCTCGTCTTTATCTATTTCAGTCAGCATTTCTTGCAGTTTTTCATCCATGAAGTTTACTCTTTTTTTTTTTCTTTACACTGAGGTTTTTGAAAGATTTGACAATTTCACTGTCAGGTAATGCGCACTAATGCCTAATCAGGAATCTCCTGTCCTTTGAATGGAAATTTCCAGAACTAACAATGAGACATGGTGTGCACTGTTAGTGCTGAAGCAGAAAAGTGCAAGGGTACAGAAGAAAATAGGAAGTGAGACCACAGGAAGAAAAGGTTATGTTGGTTTTGTGATAATCAAATACTAGTAGATGATTGCCTTAATTGGTATTGTAAGAGCTCATTGATTCATCTTGTACCTGCAGAGTTCTAAAAAAAGAGCAGCTGATCACTGACCTGTCCGAAAGGTAAATATTCATGGAAAACATTTTTTTCTTTCTTCCTTCATAATTAATGAAACCCTAATTTTCATAATAAATGTTAAAAAATAAGCCTTCAAAAGTGTATATACATGTATACTTGTTTACTGCACCTACAGCTGCTCATTTGCTTTGATTTACTTGCTTTTTTGATCCATACTTCATTCAGAAGCAAATGGCAAATTTCAGAAATGTTGCTGAACTGAAGTGTCTGGCTCATTTCAACTTGTTATGTGGCATAAAGCAGGACAGTGCTCCTGGTGCCTGGTGCAAGCAACTAGGGCAAGTTTCAATCAGTAGATAAGGCCACAGTGCTGTTGCAAATTTGGAGGAAGACAAAATAAGAACACCACAAGACAAGTTTGTGAGTGCACTGACCACATGGGAGACAAAAGTTGAGAAGGATATTTTCTCCCTTTCCTTATGTTTCTTTTAGCTTAAAAAACGAAATGCAGTGTTCAGCCAAAGTATGTTGCTAAATAGGAAGCACAAAAACCAATCAGAAGGAAGCAAAAGGCAATGCTGTCAGCAGCGAGACACTGATCTGCACCTAACAGAACCATTCCTAAAAGTATAATTTTTCCTCTCTTGACTTTTCCCCATTTTTGTCCTCCCACTCCACGCAAGAGGGCATACAACGAGGAAATTACATGCCACATAGATCTATTAAGGCTGCTAGTACGAACAGCCTTGGTTATATACTTTCCCGCTGAGAAAAAGCTAAATGTAACCATTTCCCATCTCCAGTTCTTCAAAACTTGTGCAGACAGTATACATTTAAGAAGAATGCCCATCTTGTCAAGTGGCATTAGTAACAAACTGACACATTATTTTGCCTTTAAATATATAAACATTTTTACAGCAACTCCACTTCAATACAGTATAATACAATCCATTAAAGCAATCATCATATGATTGTATGTTATGCACTGGTGGGTATTTTCCGATACAAACAAAATCCTGACTTCTCGCACAGCACCCCACAAAAAACAAATAGCAAACAGTGTAAAATGCATCTAGACTCTTTTTTCTTTTCAGAATTAAGGGTAGAAGTATGGGAATAGTATGGCAGGAAGTTGCAGGAAGAAGAACAAAGCAAAGACTTAGACCAAAACAGGAGCTAAAATGACACGAAAAGCTTCAAACATTCCCTTTTATTTGAAATGTTCTGTACTTAAAGCCAATTATGATAAAAGAGAGCACTATGGGTCTCACTCATTTTATTCATTCCTTCTTTTTCACTTAGGCAGAGACAGGTCTCTCCTTATCACTGCCAGAAATCCCAGACAAAAACCCAAACCTTTGATTATAAACATACACATCCAAAACTTGGCAGATGTTGTCCCTGATAGCTTACCTCTAAGGATAATCTTCAGAAATGTAGCTAAATTCTTTAGAGCCTCCTACTTGCAGTCCCCAACTCACTTAAGACCTATTTAGTTATCAGAGGGAAGTAAACAAGATGTTTCTTACAGTGCCTGCAGCTTACACCCTTCCTGACCTCCAGCAAGACGTACCCAGACTTGCCCGCTGCAATACGGGATGAACGCCGCTGCTCCCAGGCCATGGGCTCACATTTTTTTCTGTATTCAGCAGAGCTGACAGAATTCAGCACTGTATTCCTCCCCCTGTTACTCATCATGTTCACGCCACAGTTTAACCCCAGGGAATGATGTGGGAAGACAGAAGATTGTCTGTAAGCAACCCATAATTCTCTAGCTACATTAACCTGGTTAGCGCACACAGCTTAAGCAGGTGGTCTGAACTAGCCTTTCCAACTCTGCCCAGCCATGCAGCAGAGCTGGGGAACATGGGGATTTCGGGCAAAGATGAAATGACAAGTAATTTGGCATCTTTGGCATCTTTTTGTTTTTCCTCCTTTTTTTTTTTTTTTTTTTTTTTTTTTTTTTTTTTT
>Ga0065711_1010879_pt1 | contig 19497 bp, 9 predicted proteins | sample Hoacrofraction12_FD_59098 | JGI IMG/M metagenome (GOLD analysis project Ga0065711, IMG submission 59098) | Hoatzin crop microbial communities from Cojedes, Venezuela - Epithelial fraction 12 v2 (version 2) | ecosystem: Host-associated > Birds > Digestive system > Esophagus > Crop | place...
GTTTGTGCCCATTGCCCCTTGTCCTGTCTCTGGGCACCACTGAAAAGAGTTTGGCCCCATCCTCCTGACACCCACCCTTAAGATATTTATGAGTATTTAAGAGATACCTTCTCAGCCTTCTCTTCACCAGGCTAAACAAGCCCAGCTCCCTCAGCCTTTCCTCATAGGAGAGATGTTCCAGTCCCCTAATTCTCTTCGCAGCCCTCTGCTGGACCCTCTCCAGTAGTTCTTCATCCTTCTTGAACTGGGGAGCCCAGAACTGGACACACTATTCCAGATGGGTCCTCACTAGGGGAGAGTAGAGGGGCAGGACAACCTCCCTTGACCTGCTGACCACATTCTTCTTAATGCATCCCAGGATACCACTGGCCTGCTTGGCAACCAGGGCACACTGCTGGCTCATGGCTAACTTCTTGTCCACCAGGACACCCAGGTCCCTTTCCACAGAGCTGCTCTCCAGCGGGTCCGCCCCAAGCCTGTACTGGTGCATGGGTTTGTTTCTCCCCAGGTGCAGGACCCTGCACTTGCCCTTGTTGAACTTCATCAGGTTCTTCTCTGCCCAACTTTCCAGCCTGTCCAGGTCTCACTGAATGGCAGCACAGCCTGCCGGTGTATCCACCACTCATCCCAGTTTTGTGTCATCAGCAGATTTGCTGAGGGTACACTCTAACTCTTCATCCAGGTCATTGATGAAGAAGTTCAACAAGGCTGGGCCCAGTACTGACCCCTGGGGGACACCACTAGTTACCGGCCTCCAACTAGACACTGTGCTGCTGATCACAATGCTCCGGGTTCTGATATTCATACATCAAATAAAGCACATTTCAGAAAAAAACAGTATCCATTTACTTTGCTGTTTCTGGTCTTTATTTCACCAATTGTAATACACAATTTTTATACATTATATTCTATTAATTTTAAATGTCTTCACTCTCTATGGACTATGAGTCTAGAATGTAACTGTGCTCTCACACGAAATTTTGAGCAGAAAATCTGAGTAAAAAGAAACTACTTTTTTTTTTCCTATTGATCTCATATACTCCAGTGTCCACACTGAAATAATACAGACATTTTTCTGTGAGGCTGCTAGCTCATATGAATAACAGAAGTCATGATTGGCCTTCATTAGCAGTGCTGGAAACCACAGATAATAACAATAACGGTTCACGAATCCAGGAACACAGTCAGAAAGGATGAATTCTGAATGAGAACCCAGTCTCACAACATGGATGAGAAAAATCTGTTTCATTTCAAATACTGGGTGTGATTGACTCACTGTCCCTTTCAGAAGTCTTCAGAAGGTGAAAGAGAGCAAGACAGAGCACTTCTACAAAACATGACCTAGCAAATCATTTGAAGTTCCTTCCTTTCCTCGTGGAATATCTAAAGATAGAAGTCATGATTTGATCATTTTAACTGGTCAATAACGCTCCTTTTATGCAGCCTGAGCATAAGTGTCTGTTGGTTAAAATGGTATCTCTGAGGAAAAGGTACTGGATCCTTAAAGCAGATACAGTCAAGTAGTAAATCTTCCATAAGCAAATTATCTGAAAAAAAAAGCATTCTTTTTAGAGAGAAACCTGTCAGATTTGATAATATTGTGACTACTGATAGACTATAATACTTAATAAAAGGTCTTACTCTCACAGCAGGTGCCAAAATTCCACAATACTTATCTCACAAAAATTGGATGCTCGAACCTTTTTATAGAAATGAATTTTACTTTCAAGCAGTTATGTTCACTTGCTCTTGCTTCACAGTTCATGTTTGACCACTGGCCACCCTGGAATGGGTATGGAACACAAAAGCCTTAACAAAATGACAAATAAATTGTCCTTAAAATTTTAAGCATTCAGGAGAAAAACCCTGACAAACATTAAGACTAAGAAAAAAGAACTTTGGAATTCAAGCCTCCAATCTGCAAGAATTGTGATGACATTTTCTCTCTCTCATTAGTGGCAAATGGAGACAAATGTTGAGGATTTTGTACATTCTTCTATTATTAAATTTACATTAAACAAGCACAAGAGAAAACAGATCCATATCCCTGTAAATAGCACAAATATTTCTGTTCTTAATATTATTCTAAGCCTGTGCTTTCATGTTAAGATGCCCATGGCAACAAAACTAGTTTTAAGTGCTCCTACCCCCAACTGCTTATTTTTGCCACTATCTCAGTGCTCTTCTGGTGCCAGAATACAAGAAAACTTGTTTGTGGAACTAGCTTTAAAGCCTTAAAATAAATTATATTGGTTGATGAGGTGACGAGAAGGGCTCATGTACTTATTTAATTATTTATGTATTTCTTAAGCAGGATCATTTCCCTCATCCATATCTCAGGTGGCACAACTAAGTCACTGCTCTGCTGCTTCCTGGAAAGGAAAACATAGGGAAGGGAGAAAATCAGGGAGACTTTCTGACCAAAGTCACAAAGCCACTGAACAATTTCTATCATCAATCCACAGCTACAGAAGTCTGCAGAGCCATTTAATCACAGACCTTACCTGTTCCCTCCCAGTCATCTCCCTTCTTTTCGCATACAAGTGTAGGCTATTTTATAGTGGCACAGAATACAGAGGTCTCTTGCTAACAAATATATCTGTTTTGCTGTATTAGAATTTAAAAATATGTAAAGCGATGACTATCTGAAACAAACAGAACTTCTTATTGTTGTACTGAACTATAACTTTTTTTCTGAAGGAATTTATGAAAACAGTTCACAGTGTACTTGCATAATACTAAGTCATAAAGAAAAAGCTCAAAAGGAAGACACGACCAAGAAAACATTCTTATAGAAATCTGTAGAAAATGCAGAAAGTACATGATTCACATGTACAAACAGGAACTTTGTAAAGTTCATAGACAGCTGCTCAGATCTCCTCTCTTCCACTGTGATCAGTCTGGCCTTTGATTTTGTGACCACAGTTTATAATTGAGGAAAACAGTGTAATAAAAAGCTGATTTTAATGACCATAGTAGTTGAAATAGAACAGCCAGAAACTGAATTTCTCTGGGATATTCCAGATCACACATAACATTTATCTATTCTTTTACAGTATTTCTTCTGTGTACTGTCTGCATCAGAAAACCTTACAAGGGCACTGTGTGTGATGAGGAAAAGAAAAAAATAATCGCAGCACTTTTTATTTCTCCTCACCCAAGGCCTTTAAAGTGAATTATTAAGAACTCTTTGGCTATGATATACCAGGCAGAACTCCTCAAGAACTGTACTGCTGCTGATGTAAAGAAGTCATGGTGCCACAGGGTTGGTGAGAAGGGGTTTCACATATTTTACACTCTCCTTGCAGTAAATAGGGAGAAAAAGTAACCCCCTCTCTGTAAAACCGTAAATTGCAGTTTTCCTCTTGAGAGTTCTGCAGTGGGAACCAGGAAGCCTCCTCTCACATCCAGATTAGTGAACTTCTGGTTAATTCTGCATTTTTAAGATGACCAGGTGTGGGAAAATCATTCTTTAATTAAGTCCATTAATGCAGCTCATAGACAGATCTCTAATTCTTTTTGACATCCAGAGTGTTTTGTATGAATTAAGACTTCAAGTAATTACCTAGCTAGTCACTGATCTAAGCATCAGACAAAAAAAAAAAGAAATGTTAGATCCTTTGTTTTCTCCTCAAGTTGCTTTCAGCTACAATCTCAAATAACACAAGACCTCTTTTGTCATGTTTTGGACGTAAAAAATACTTCTTAAAAATCTGATTTGGAGACTTCAAAAACGGTGCAAAATGGAAAGCAGAACATTCAAAGTCAGTCTGGCCACGCTCGCTCAAGGGAAGTTTGACAAACCACCCCATGTGTTTCCCTGAAACAATTCTGCAAAAAAGTATCCCATGACAGCAAAGCACTGAGAAATGCAGTTGGGCTATTCCGTCTTGCTGTTTTTGAGTGGGGATGGGTAGTATCAACAGAAGTTACGTTTATGATCAACTGAAAGCCAGTCAGCTATACTGGAAATTCTTCTAAAGCTGTGTCCAGCCACTTAGGCTACAAGCAAAAAGCACCTATTCACAAACCAGCTTTCCCACAAGACAATAATAAAGTGGGCTGACAAGGTACTCGTTAAAAAACACTTTCTGACAGTTTTCTGTTCTGATAAAGTTTCCTGCTATGACTCAGAGCAGCACAGTAGAGGCTATTACTCACATCCTACTCCTGTGGGCAGCTAACAGCCGAGATAAACCCCACGTCCACTTGCATATCTGTAAAGGTCCCAGCTACACTGCTTTGTTCCAGTATGCTCTGACAGTCTCACTTTTCCATGAAGACACCACAACAGAACAGCAAGGCCAGAAGAAAGCATTCATTTCTACATCTGAGCAGAGCTGACCTATAACTGAGGAATATTTTGCTGTAGGACGTGGATTCTTAGTTCAAACCACGTACAGCTGTCAACTTAAATCAGGTGACAGTAAAACCACTCCTATACGCCAGCTAAATTATGTACGAAAAAAATCCAAAACGCCAACATAAGCACTACAGCTTATGTAGAGTGAGAGTGCTTCACTCACCCGTGAACTCTCAGAACATGAAATTCACAGCAGGACATGCTACACAATGAAAGGTGAAAACGTTTTAGTATTGCCTTACTAGTTTTGTTGCCAAAACATTTTAGTATTGCCTTGCAACTTGAAATGCATGTATTTGAAGCCGGATGTTCAAAATCACGAGATTGCAGCTTGCCATATAGCACTGAAGTTTACCAACATATAATCAGTTGCTTCTTTTTAAACTACAGACAGGAGACTATGTCTACTCATATCAGATATTATCCTTGCGTAAGGAAATTCAGGGAGATATTAAGAACTATACTGCAACCCACTGCTGTTCTAGACATAGGAAACCCTGAAGAAAGCTATTCAGTGGGCACTGAAAAGGGACAAGTAATGGCTTTTTTATGAAGGGATACCTTAATGGGTGTTAGACCGGGTGAGCCATAATCCAGTTTAATTTAAGAGGGGAATCCTTATGCTCATCTCCAGGTCAATATAACATTATATTTCATTCCACCCCTCAGTAAGTGAGGACTGTGCAGTAAGTACCACACATTTTTTATTTCCTAATCACTGTATGACTGAGAATCTAATTTAAGTGGAATTTTCTTGTGAGATATGAAGTTCCCTCTTTAACCTGTTACTATATTTTGGCAAGATTATGGCAATGTTAAAATGTCCCTGATGATATTCAGGACCTTTTCCAAACTGGGTTGTTATTTATGTCATTCAGCAAATTTATTTTTCAGCTTATCTGCCCCTGTGAGACACTACCATACACTAATAGAATTTGATTCATTTTTCATTTAGGTCTGCCCAGAGGTAAGCAATTTGTGGTTCTTGTCTTCAAAGAAAAGGGAGAGAAATACTCCAGGTTTTCACATGTGATGTTCTCTTTTCTTTTATAGTCAAATTCAGCATAAAGAAAACAAAGCTTGTTACAGGCAAGATTGCTCTGCAGCCAGTGGTTAAACTGATAGAATCATTTTAAGTGTAAGTCAGGCATACGTCTCAGATGATGAAAGAAGGGAAGTTAGTAACCACAACAGCTGTTCTGTCTACAGAACCAATTTTTCGTCAAAATAGTTAAAACATTGCACATTTTAAAATCAAATTAAACACTGTACAACAGGTCTGTTGGGAGTACACTGGGAACTAAACCCCACATATTTTAATGTACCAGACCAATAAGTCTCCTTTGCTTTTTATTTTTGTAGCTTTTATTTTGTCTCTGAATGTTACCAGATAACAAAGACTGATTAGCTGGGCACCCATTAACTCCTTTAGAAGTGATAGGATTTATAATAGCAGCAAAGCTGCCAGTTTTCTCTTCACTCTCTTGGGTAATTAGAGAATAACTGTCTTCCAGATGTGCTGGCACTATGCACTATATCCAGTCTGCCCGTCTTAAATTCTTTTCCTCAATTCAGTAATTTTTATGCTAAAATGAAAGCATTATATTGTTTAGAAATGATAAAAATACAGTCTGAATTTGGACTGTTTACTGAAAAGTAATTTATGTACACAGTTTTCTATGATGCAGAAAAGTTGGGATGTTGTTGTCTTTGTACTATGCATCGAATCTATGCAAATAAAACACTTTAGAAGCCAGAACAGTAGGCCAGACCAAAAGTGTTCTGGGACATTTCGAAGCTAGCTAAAGCAACTCAATATTCATCTGCCTAATACCCCAGAGCCACCCTATTTCAGCCCACTGGTTGCAATGTCTTCTGAGGTACCAATCACATCACCAAAACATAGAACATAGATAATAGGACCCACTTACTAACAAGTCCCTTACTCTCTTTATTTCTATATTGCCATACAAGTTATGAACACTTTTGCTGAGTGTACACATTCCTAGACTTAGGGGCAAAAAAATAAAGGAACATTTAAATGAAGACTTACCACTCTGTTCAGAAAAAGCTATGTGTTTGAAGACCTCTGCCGTCTCCCTGCACACGGGCAATTTCACAATATCACAAACTATTCTCTCTGATTCTAGGTAGCTATTTAGCTGTCACATGTCTCTACTCAAATAAGGTCCAATTAAATCTGGTAATGATGCACAGTTCTTCAATACATACTTTCTAAATGATCTCTAGGTTTTCTGTGCTCTCCTACTCCAATTTGCTGGTCTCAGCTCTGTGTTACAGTAATAACAATTTTTTATCAATTTTTTAAATTGTCTTACTATAAAATATGTGAAAAAAAATTTTTTTTTATAAGATTTGTGGTTTAATTTCAAAATCCCTAAAATACTATCCGAGTTGACTGGAAAATTTACTGCTAACTTATTCAGTCTTCACTGTGGTTTAGCAAGCCAGGTCAGTGAATAGGTTCCCATTCAGGTTCATGCTAGAATATACACTTATGCTATTTATATGGGACCTTTCACACTAGTTTTATAAGGCTACCTTACAAACCTTTGTTAAGGGCCAGCAAATTGTATTTGCTTTTTTAAACTCTTTCAAAGCAAGTTTGCACACCTGATTTTTTTTGTGTACCTGTCCCTATTATGGTTCTTCATATTTGTTTAAACTATCTCTTCCGTTTACCAAAATTGTATCAAATTCTAATCATGTATTTCAAGGTACTTGCAGTAGCTCACAATATTGCAGGTCTTCTGTGCGTGCTTTCTACTTCTTCATTTAAGTCACCACTGAAACCATTTGGGTGTCTGGATCCACAACTATCCCAACAAAATTTCTCCTGATACACCCTTGCTTTTTAATAGTGATCTAGTGTTCCCTGAAGACTGTTTTAATAGTGTATCAATAGTTCCCTGAACTATTATTCAACTAATATTGCATACATTTGTACAAGTTTGCCTCGCTTATGAGATGGTAGCAAAACAATTATGGAAGTCTAGACAAGATATCAGCTACATCTTGTATAATAGCAGTGTCTATCAGCATAAGAACTGTATCACTCTCGCACTATAACAAAGCAATTTTGACAAAGGACTAGAGATAATGCTATAACAAATACATATTAGTAACAAGTAGTTATGAAAGCATTGACTGTCTGTCCCTCTAGCAGAAATCTCTTAATGGACCTATTACATTTGTAGGCTGAATGAGCCTAGATTAACCCTACAATGACAACAAAGTATATATAATGGCATTGTGCTAATAAATCTTATATCAGGAAGCCACATCTCATACACTTCTGAAGAAAAAAACAAAAACTATATCAGAGGATACAAAAGTAGTAACACAAGGTAGGAGAAACCTCAGAAGCATAAAGATAATGCCTAATGGTATCAATGCAAATTATAAAAGAATAATTACTGAGAAGTGCAATAAAAGGTTATTTAAGGAATAACTCAAGCATCTATAGAACTGTGTAGCAACATATTGCAGCTGCCCACGATTGTCAGCCTAGAAAGAAATGTCTTATCATAGAATCATAGGTTGGAAAAGACCTCTAAGATCATCAAGTCCAACTGTCAACCCAACACCACCATGCCTACTAAATCATGTCCCAAAGTGCCACATCTACATGCTTTTTGCACACCTCCAGGGATGGTGGCTCAACCACCTCCTGAACAGCCTATTCCAGTGCCTGACCACTCTTTTTCCTAATATCCAATCTAAATCTCCCCTGATGCAACTTGAGGCCATTGCCTCTCGTCCTATCCCTAGTTAGTTGGGAGAAGAGACCCAACACCTGCCTCACTACAACCTCCTTTCAGGTAGTTGTAGAGAGCAATAAGGTCCCCCCTCAGCCTCCTCTTCTCCAGACTAAACAGCCCCAGCTCCCTGGGCCGCTCCTTGTAAGACCTGATCTCCCTTCTCATGCTCTCTGATACTCCTTAACCTCTCCACTTCCTCTTTCAGCTCTGCCACCAGGCTGAGCAGATCATTCATTCACCTGGTCACACCGAGCACAGCTGTTGTCTCTGCTGTCCTCCAGTACGAGTGCCAGGCTCAGGCACTCCTGCAGCCAGAGACCTGGACAGCTGTGTGTTTGTGCAGGACCTCTGTCTGGGTCCCCACGCTCCTTCTGGTGACGGCTTTCCCGTGAGTGGAAACCATGGCTAGGATGTCCCCTGGGAGGGTGATGTCCACTAGACGGGTTGCTAGGAGGGGGACTGCACCCTGCCTGCTTCCCCGCGTGCCCTGCCTGGGCGAACTGTCACGCTCTTTAGATTGCATAGAACTGCAAAGAAACCCCCCGCTGGTTAGAAAGGCACTTTACTTCAGAATCAGTTACAGAGAACCGATTACCAATATCCTGTATTGATATATAGGTATAGGTAAGTTTTACCTACTATCATTATGTATACCTACATATATATATACCTGTTTGTTGGGGTCTGGTACCCCAACCTTGGTTGTAACGTGGATGCAACACACTTATATATTCCAAAACATATTTTATAAAAATACATTTTGAAACAAGTAAGAAAACAATTCATAAATACTTATCACGCTGGATAGAGAGAGTCTTATTTCTCAACATATACTAATGATTTGCAGTATCATACAACTACAGCAGCAAATGTTGCTAAATTTCCCTCAAGAAGTATAACATATTTATATAATACAGTGAATTAACTGAGGATTTCTGCCATGTCAGCAGTTCTCTTGTTGCATTTTTGGCAATTCCAATTTCATTTTGAAACATATATTTTACTCATACTTTATTAATCCTGACAGAGTAGCTAGTGAGAACGGTACACGAAATTAACCTAAAGCCTGATAGAAAGACTACCTTTGCTTTGAAAAGATAAAAAGAGAGACAATAAAACAATGTTTGTCTCAAACTCAGCTCTTCATAGTCAAAGTATAGTGTATTAAAATGAAGAAGAAAAAAAAATGTTCAGACAAAATTCACTGTTACACATATATTTCAACTATTATTCAGGGAAAGTTCTAGGCTGCGAGGTATCATTCAAATTTCAAAGATGATTATAACAAGACTTGTAACAAAAATAGAATTGTGTTCATGCAAGCGAGCTGGGGCACTCAAACACTCCAAATGAAACCATTATCATATTTAATATAGAATATTTGAAATAGTATTCACAAAGCAATGAAAGGTTACTGAGCTCGAATTATGTCAAAGGATCTTCCCCTTCACAGATTGCATGGCAAAAGGAATAAGTTTTATGATATTTTTTTCCCAAATGTCACTTAAGGTTGATAAGACTATACCAGCATACATAGAATTATGAAGAATGGGATTCATGTATATTGTTGCACCTATTTAAACCTTAGAAAATAACCACATGTAGAACATCTTGCTAATCTTCAAAAAATATTCAAATCACACTATATCCTTTTTTGCCATGATTTTCCTGAAGCCTGTCACATATTTCTAAACAGTTGTAAAATTTCTTATCTCATAAAATGCCATATCCACAGAACTGTCACTTACTAAGATAACATTTTATGTATGCCAAGTAACAGAGTATTGCAATATTAGGTCTTCCCTATGTTTTTAAGTTGCTTCTTCTTATAATATCTGTTTTCATAGCAATAGTCATTTCAGTGAAAAAGGCTAGAGAGAATGTTTGTGCTACTATAAATGTTCTTCCAACCTCAAAAAGAAAAGAATAGGGAAATGGAGAGAGAAGATCATGCATATAAATACGACGTTATCTTTCAGATACAAAACCTCAAAGAAACATGTCCTTGAAAATACAGAAGACAGGTTATTCCTCCTCAAATTCACACTTGCTTTCTAAAGTACAGTAGAAAAGCGAATTTCGCATGTAATTCTATCAGGAGTAAACAGCAATTTACTCTTGTCACAAATTAAATTATTTTTAAAATAGCAAAAAAAGTGTAGTGGATCCAAAATTATTAACCAAGCTGATGCACAAAGTGGGCATCTGTGTAACACCACACAGTAGAACACAAATTTCTTTTTCTAGTTTGCTTTAAAATCCTATCTTTCTTTCAGGCATCCAAAAAAATACTTAGGAAATGACAGAATTAAAACTGCATGTGCAATCTTACACTTTTATCCTTGTACACATTTTATAGAATCATAGGTTGGAAAAGACCTCTAAGATCATCAAGTCCAACCGTCAACCCAACACCACCATGCCTACTAAACCATGTCCCAAAGTGCCACATCTACATGCTTTTTGCACACCTCCAGGGATGGTGGCTCAACCACCTCCTGAACAGCCTATTCCAGTGCCTGACCACTCTTTTTCCTAATATCCAATCTAAATCTCCCCTGACGCAACTTGAGGCCATTGCCTCTCGTCCTATTCCTAGTTAGTTGGGAGAAGAGACCCAACACCTGCCTCACTACAACCTCCTTTCGGGTAGTTGTAGAGAGCAATAAGGTCCCCCTTCAGCCTCCCCTTCTCCAGACTAAACAGCCCCAGCTCCCTGGGCCGCTCCTTGTAAGACTTGTTCTCTAGACCTCTCACCAGCTTCGTTGCCCTTCTCTGGACATGCTCCTTAACCTCAATGTCTTTCTTGTAGTGAGGGACCCAAAAGTGAACACAGTACTCGGAGCTGTGGCCTCACCAGTGCCGACTACAGGGCGACGATCACCTCCCTACTCCTGCTGGCCACACTATTCCTGATACAAGCCAGGATGCCGTTGGTCTTCTTGGCCACCTGGGCACACTGCTGGCTCATGTTCAGCCGGCTGTCAACCACCACCTCAAGATCCTTTTCCTCCATGCAGCTTTCCAGCCACTCCTCCCCAAGCCTGTAGTGTTGCATAGGGTTGTGACCAAAGTGCAGGTCTCGGCACTTGGCCGTGTTGAACCTCATACAGCTGCCCTCGGCCCATCGATCCAGCCTGTCCAGACCCCTCTGCAGAGTCTTCCTACCCTCAAGCAGATCAACACTCTCGCCCAACTTGGTGTCGTCTGCAAACTTGCTGAGGGAGCACTCAATCCCCTCATCCAGATCATTGATAAAAGATGTTAAACAAGACCGGACTCAAAACTGAACACTGGGGAACACCACTTGTGACCGGCCACCACCTGGTTTTAACTCCACCACCACTCTCTGCTCGACCATTCAGCCAGTTCTTTATCCAGCAAAGAGTACACCCATCCAAACTATGGGCAGCTAGTTTCTCTAGGAGGATACTGTGGGGAACAATGTCAAAGGCCTTACTAAAGTCCAGGCAGACAACATCCACTTCGTTTCCCTCACCTGCTAGGCAGGTCACCTGGTCATGGAAGGAGATCAGGTTCGTCAAGCAGGACCTGCCTTTCATGAACCCGTGCTGGCTGGGCCTGATCCCCTGGTTGTCCTGCACATGCCCGGTCATCGCATTCAGGATGAACTGCTCCATAGTCTTCCCCGGCACCGAGGTCAGGCTGAAAGGCCTGTAGTTCCCCGAATCCACCTTCCAGCCCTTCTTGTAGATAGGTGTTACTATGGTGATCCTCCAGTCATCTGGGACCTCCCCTGTTAGCCAGGACTGCTGATAGATGATGAAGAGTGGCTTGGCCAGCTCCTCTGCCAGTTCCCTCAGCACTCCTGGGTAGATCTCATCCGGCCCCACAGCTTGTAACTGTCCAGGTGGCATAGCAGGTCATTAACTGCTTCCTCCTGCATTATGGGAGGTTTATTCTGCCCTCCTTCCCTGTCTTCCAGCAGTGGGGGCTGAGTATCCTGGGAATAACCAGTCTGATTATTAAAAACTGAGGCAAAGAAGGCGTTAAGTACCTCGGCCTTTTCCTCATCCTTGTTGGCAATATTCCCCCTCTGCATCCAATAAAGGATGGAGATTCTCCTTGGCCCTCTTTTTGTTGTTGATGTATTTGTAAAAACATTTTTTGTTGTCCCTTACAACAGTGGCCAGCCTGAGTTCTAGCTGGGCTTTTGTGACACTTCTCACAATAAGGTTTTACATTACTTTGTGCTCAGAACTTCTTTATCCTCTGTTTTTTGTCTCATTACTACTATTCTTGTCTACCTAACCCATTCCTAAAGCTTTTGAAGCATGAACCAAGGCTCCCTACCCAACAGTGCTAATCTCTCATTTGGGAAAGCATGCCAGTCTCTTCCTCTTTTCCCATTTCTTTCTGTTTGTTACGCTTCTCCTTCCCAGGACCCCTCTGCTCACATTCTTCTTCATCCTCCTGTTTGACGAGCAAGTCTGGCTCCTTGTTCCATGGTCTTCGTCAAATTTCAGGTTGCCTACCTATGACCTCTCTGCACTTCTGTCACCAATGATATCTCCTTCCAGTGGCAAATCTGTACTTAAAAATATAAAGCTAAAAGAGCGTCTCAAATGATTATCCTCAGACACACCTCCTTAAATTCAGTAATCTATGACAGTTTCTTTGTTCTAATGTAGATAAACAAGCTTTTTCTTCAACATTGTTTTCACATGGGTGAACTGAAACTGCTGAAAAAATAATTCAGTATAAGGGCTAAACTCTAGACTGAATAATTTAGCACAAATACAAAAAAAAATGATAAGCTAAAATATTTGAAAATCAATTCTTATAATAAGAAATGTCAGGAAATCTAGTAAGTGCTAAGAAGCTAGGCTAAAATTTACACAAAACTGTGTCTACATAAGACAGTATACTGATACTTCTTTACATGTGCTAATTGCCCTAATTTACTGGTTCCCACACTTTCACTTATTTACTTTCCAGTGTCCCCTCTCTAGCTAATTGGACCTAATTGAAGTGGTATATATTTCCTTTCCAAAGTATTCCACTCATCATTGACTGAAAGGAAAGCTTTGCTTGAGAAAAAACTAAGCAAGCACTTCAGGATTTGCCCTCAGTTTTTTCTTTTGCTAAAGAAGCTGGGTAAACAATGTTGCTTCATTCAATCAGAACCAACGTAACACTAGCTTTTCTCTTCAAAGAAAATTCTTACTCCTGGCCCAGCTCACTTAAAAATAAAATGGAATTAATATTTATAGCTGCCCTTTAATAACACAGATTTAATTCTGATCACATGCAATCTCTTCTGAATTTCTTCATAAGCCTTTGCTTAACTAAACAATTTATGCTTTTATCCCAAGGCAAAAGCAAGTATTCAAGAAATTATAATAAACTGAAATAAGTATAAACACATAAACTACATATTGGGCTAAATTACTTTCCTTCAGCAGTGGAGAAAATAGCTTTGTGATATATTTTTAAGAGATAGACCCTAAAAAGCTGGACTGTTTTGCTTTCTTTGGCCAATGTTTCCTATGGCCCCATGCTCAAGACAGGCTCAATCATTTGCTGAAAATATATATTCATGCAGCAAGATGGTCCATACTCTCTTGACAACATAGAACAAATCCAGCTTAAGCCTGGAGCAAAAGCTTGGAAAAAATAATGAACCACTAATGTTTATTAATTCAAACATTATCTACTACAGATCAATATTTCTTACTTTTCTAAATGAAATTATATTTTGACATCCTGCCTCCCTGCATGGAACACACATAACACACCCTTCCTTTTCCACCAAAACAAAACCCAAATTTTATTCTGAATCCATATCAGTTTAACCATAATGCTGATGAAATTAAAGAGTAAGCAAAGCTCCTGATCTCTTAAACTATAAACACAAGGAATTAGAAACTAATTATCTGCTGTGAATTTTTAAATCACTTTAAGTATGAAATTAAATTATTTTAGCAAAGAGTTTTATTCTTTTCTAATGGAGTTAATGTCGTTGGGTTTTTTTTCCCCACAATTTACTGTCACAGGAGTTAACAGGAAAAATCCACCTACATAAGGCTTTGCTTTTACAAGTCCTTTTACCACCACACTTTTGAATTGTCTAACTCTTTTTCAAAAATATATGAAAGAAACAATGACCAGCATGCGCAACAGATAAAGACATCTCTCTACTCCACAGTACACTTGTTAGATTTCCTCCTTATAATACTAATCCAAATTAACACTTGACTTTGATCCAAAATTCCATTGCTCTGGTTTACTTGTGACAAGACATGAATCTGTTTGCTTTGAGGAAATATCCACAAAAAGGAACTTCAGAACGTGCTAAGCACTCAAGCCAATGTTAAAACAAAAAACTTATTCAAATAAAGAACCAATATAGAAACTTTGACAAAAAAAACCCACAAAACTTTCAGAAGTAAATACAGAGACATATATGCCGTCATTTGCTGGATATCTGGTTTACAACATTCTAGACTTGCTCCCTTTAAACTGCTGGATTATTCTATTAGGGAAAACAGAGTTCAACTTGTTCCTAAAGAACAGTTTCTAAAAACTGAGCTGTTCAGCATTTTGTAGTTACTCAAAGCTTTAAAAACAAGGCTTGGGACATTAAATTTCTATTCAGAAGGAATAACAACACTATTCAGAAGGAAGCAGACATATTCACAACAGCTTCTTTTTTACTAGAGAGAAATGTTTCATTTAAAACCACCTGCATTCCTCTGAAGACAATGCTTTTGGAGATGTTAGCTATCTCTTGCCACTTCTTGCAAAATACAAAACAGGAAAAACAACAGCGAAATAATAAAAAGGATGTTATGTTTTGGTTTAAAGCTGGGTAATTTTTTCCATACCAGAGAAGAGTTGTATTCAAGTCATTCTGCCTTTTGTACAACTTGGAGACTCAAACATGGCAGAAATGCTGACTTCTGTGGTCTAAATCTGTATGTAAGTTATTTTGACTCACTCACTTTACTGTTTGTTGTATGTATGGCACAGCCAGTATCCATTCAATCAACAGAAAATTCAATACCTTTGTTATTAGAAATTCCTTATGTAGTAAAAATTATCCCCTATAGTGGCTGTATAAGCATAGTATTTGTTCACTAGGTCATCATAAGGACCTAGCTTACTCATGTTAGGAGAATCAAATGATTACACTTTCAACTTTGATATATATGTCATGGTTTAACCCAGCAGCCGGCAACTAAGTACTAGACAGCTGCTCGCTCACCCCCCCCTTTTCCCCTGAGCAAGATGGGGAGGACAAATGGACAAAAGGTAAAACTCATGGGTTAAGACAGACAGTTTAATAAGACAACAAAGGAAACACTAACACTGCTACTAATACTACTACTGAAAATAAGAATGATAATAACGCATACGCAAAACAAATTATGCACAATACAGTTTTTCTCATCACCTAATGACTGATTCGCAGCCAGTCCCCGAGCAGCGATTGTGCAATCTGGAACTCGTGGATTTCGCAAAATTCCCAAAAAAGACTGAACTCCTGGAAAAGTTCAAACTCCCAGACCAGAGAGGATTTGAACCCACAGAAACAAAAAAGAAATAGTCCTGCCCCCCGGCCAACCCCCATTAATAAACTGAGCATGGCGTCTATGGTATGGAATATTTCCATTGGCCAGCTTGGGCTGGCTGTCTAGGTATGCTCCCTCCCAGATTCTGCACAACTGTTCATCAGCTGAATATGAGCAACTGGAAAAATTCCTTGATTTCATAGCAACAACTGAAAACATCAGTGTGTTATCAACATTATTCTCATACTAAATCCAAAACACAGCAGCTACCAAGAAGAAAATTACTTCGTCTCAGCTGAAACCAGGACAACGGTTGTGCTTGGGCACAATACATTTTGCCTTAACACCTTCTGAGATTTAGCATACGCAGAAGTCATGGGTGAGAGAGAAATGAATCCCCATTATTTTTCCACAATTACGTGGTTTTACTGGAATTACATGTATTTGTCCCAGTCCACTCTCATCCACCTTTTCCTAAGGTGAAATTTTAATCCTCTTGAACTTTCAGATGTTCAAGGATCATGTTTTGCAACAATCCAAGAGTATCACAGATGGTTTAGAAAAACTATGTAATAGCTGACAAGAAATAAAAAAGATCAGATGCTACACTTCAGAAAACTGAATATTTCCATGCTTTTTTTTCCCTTCACTGTCATGTTCCTCTTAACATAAATTTCAGGGAACGCAAATGCCCAGAAAGTTTTTATACCTCAAGTCCTCTTAAAATCAGTCTAGAACAGAGATCAGTGGCAGAGATTTTGGACGGACACAGATTCATTGACCCTTTCTGTGACAGACAAAAGTGCATGAACAAATTTATTCATGCTAATCTAATAATACAGGAAAACTTCAGAGGGAAATCAATGCAAATATCTCCTTGTGAGTCTACAGAAGGTGATTATTACATCTTTGTAATTTGAAATACTCTTAGTCAGACACCTGATGTCACCACAATTCCAAAGGTTCATTGCAGAAACAGTCGGTATTGTGCCCAACTTTTGAAAACTGAATTTTAAAAAAAGTTAGTAAGAACTCATTCTGCTTGCCTTCACATATTAACAGTATCTCAATTTGTGATGGCCTAGAAATTACAAAATTTATTCCTGAGATGTTATTTAAAGCATTTGATAATGAAAGAAGATTTATCAGCCTTTATATCAGCATAGAGGTTAATATTGTCACCACCTTTTTAAAAATGAAAAGCCATCTATCCTAGTCTAATTCAATGCACACAACTGAAATCAATAAGAGTTCTATATAAAGAGCAAGGGTAGAGAATGATGCAAAATGTCAAGTGCTTCTATTTATAGGTACTAAAATTGTAACAAAAAAAAAGAAAAATGTCAAAAAGTCATGTTTGAAAGGAACTGATTCTTTTGAAGTAAAAAAAAAAATTATCTTAAAGTATAAACATAAACATGCAAAAGCAGAAACTCTGTTCAATGTCTTGGGCACTGTCCTTGAAACTCACTTTTTGGAATATTTAGAATTAGAAAAGGATCTCATTTCATTTAACCTTCCACACAGCATACACTGTAGGAATTCCATAAATTGATAGTATGTTTTCCCTTTAGCAAGGAGCAGATATTTGTTTGAAACTGAATAACCCATATTGTTATTTGTGCTTCTGTAGCAATATCTGAGGTGAAACATTCTTCTAATATGTTTCTTAATGATTACTTAAGTAGCTCTCAATAAGTAAACATGTTTTTTCTGGGTAGCAAAATATCCTGTCCATCCACATGAGAATACTCTCGTCTTTTCTCTTGACTTTAGGACACTGACTTTGCTAAAACTACACCTTTCTAACCGAACTCTAGCCTAGTTTGCTACAACACCACTTCATTACTATTGGTAAAGTGAATAAATCGGTGCTACAATAGAATGTCTTTAAAGGTAGAAAAGACCAGGCTGTTACTGAAACTTGATTTTGGTATAATTAACTAGAAAATTTACGTCATAAATAATCATCCAGAGAGTAAAGTTTAAAACTACCACAAGGCACTAGAATTGTAGAAACGCAATAGTTTAACCTTTTCTGTCGAAGTCAGAAAAGATGACTAGTAGATACCAGCTTATTTTAATATGCTTATAACAGAAGAAACTGTATCCCCAAAGGCCACTATGCTATTTTTTGCTATCTTTTCATTGCCTCTAAAAATCTGCCATATTTTTCTGAGATAGATAAAAATATGTATTTTCAGATTCACTATTGAGATACTACTATTTAATATTTACTGCTGAGGATACACCGCAAATTCTTCATAGACTTTCAAACTCTTTACAAGTACTCAGGGTCAGATTCTGTAAAACAAAAGTAGATTAATTCCACCCCAAACATTAAACCATTTTGTCAACATTAATTATTTGTCTTTGATATACTTTGGCCAGCTTAGTCCTAGGAACCACAGATGAACTCTTTCTTTGCTAGGTCTTACGAAGAATTAATACAAACACACATCCATGGCATAACCAAACACATTATGCTGCACAAATCCCTCTCTCTTTCATCAGAAAATACCCCATCTTGCTCCACGACTTAGGCCCTATTATCTTCTTACAGAAGAAAGCAGAGGATACCATGATGGCAGTTTGACTTACATGAGAAAGACCATCTCAGTCTTCCTTCCTGGCTTGTAAGAGAAGATTACTATTCTGAAGAAAACATCTATTGATATATTCAAGAACTAAATTTTCTTTTCTTCTTTAAGGTCTTCAAAATATCTAGCAGACACGAAAAAACATGCATTCTGGACAAGCCACCTCTGACTAACTGCTTACTAGAGTTAAGGTTTCTTTTTCTGACAAAGTTTCAAAACCTAGCTCAAAAGGCAATTTCAGTCCTATTTACAAAAGCCAGTCAACTTAGATCAGCCATAATGTGAACTCAGGGCATTCTACAGAAGTGGATAACTTTTAGCGGTCCTTTGCTGTCATTGGTTGGTGGGAATCCATTAATTTTAATTGTCCTGTACTGCTCTGTGACACTCTTATCCCAGCTAGTGACAGTGGCAGAACTATTTATTGAATTTATCTGAATGCTTTCTGGGCAGAAAGTCCAATATGTGCTGCTGGGGATCATCACCTAGGCTAAAAAATCCTCATATTCAGAGTCCTAAAACAATCATTCTTATCCTCATTCTATTCTAAATTCTAAGGCAGATGTGAAGTGAGCAGTAATATCTGGGAAATCACACACCTGCATGAAGTGTCAGTAACACACACCAACATAAAATATAACTAATAACAATCTATAACTTATCACTTTTTCTCTCTCCCACCCCAGCTACAGTCAACCCTCGCCCTAGTCAGCCCCTTTACCCTAAACCCCTGGTTGTCTACCAGAGATGCAAGGCCCATCTGTGATAAAAACACAGGTGTCTAACTTTGGCTCCAGTTACAGACAGAAGCAGGATTATTGATTACTTGCAACTCAAGGACTCGAGATAGTAAACACCAACATAGAAAGGCATAAAATCCTAAAGAATAAACAGAAGAAAGAGGATGCTTGGTTTGGGTGGGAACTGCTGGGTCACCAGTGTCACCCACCTCAGTGCTGGTGGTGGAGGACAGACATGTAGCAGCCATGAAGACCCCTTCCAGGGAGTTGCAGGTTGATTTGAAGATCCGGTAAGAAAAAACCTAACAGTACAATGTATACTGTTAAGCAGGTATTCTTTATTGCGGCGCTGGGCACACGGGGGATTTCTCCTCCAAACGTGCACACCAGACACCCTGTTGCTTCAGGTTAAATACAATCACACATGTAAATATTCATTATATTTCTAGGAACTAATTAGCATATGTAAATATCTTT
>Ga0065711_1037763_pt1 | contig 19497 bp, 16 predicted proteins | sample Hoacrofraction12_FD_59098 | JGI IMG/M metagenome (GOLD analysis project Ga0065711, IMG submission 59098) | Hoatzin crop microbial communities from Cojedes, Venezuela - Epithelial fraction 12 v2 (version 2) | ecosystem: Host-associated > Birds > Digestive system > Esophagus > Crop | place...
TTTTTTTTTTTTTTTGTAAAGCTGCATATCAAGCAGCATCAGCCTCAGCAGCAAGAGGACTTTCTGTCTGCTGGGCTTTCAGGTTAGGAAAACAACTCCTGCTACCATGACATAACAAAGTTTTCAAACTTGATGTTGCAGAGAGAGGCATGCACACAAGTCAGGCTCTACTAAATCAGCTGATGAGTTTGTGTGCTTAAGACTCAGGGAAGTCCCTGCATGTTGCTGGGCATTTGTTTTGGTTTTCCTCTTTAAAAAGTAACAAATATCAACCTTTCAACCCTAGGCAACACAAGCTGGGCACCAGAACAGGGTCCAGCACTCCTGAAGGCTGACCCAGCCATCCCACTGGAGAAGCTGCTGGTTCTTTCCCACCAACTTCTGCTAATGTTCTCGTAATTAAACATGGCCAATTCTGGTCCAATTAAAAAGAAAAAGCCCAACAACAACCTGATAAAGTAAAGGTTCCTTGACAGCTTGGATTTCTTCAATTCTGCTGAATATTAAATGTTTAAATTATGATGAAAGTTTGCCTAAATAATGTTATTTCCTCCATGAAGCAGCTATTCAACAGAAAGTACAGCAAAGTAGCAAAAGGCTTCAGTAAAAAGAAGGCAACAAATTTGCCTGCAAAATGTATTTCCTGCACTGGTTTTATTCTGTTTATGCGGCTGACATACAATTTCTGTTTGATTGAATGTACCACATATTAAACTGTTCTGGACAGGAGTTGTGCACTGAAAGCAGCTGATAATATTACCGGGCAGTTCAGAAGGTGTCCCCTGCAGTGAGACTCCTTGCAGCCTGGAACGCTGGTGCTTGAAAGACATTAATAGAATTGCTTGTACTTGAAGAGCAATTAGATATTTTTCTTTTCCCTGTTGAGATCTCACCCTGCAATCTTTGCTCTTCGCTGCTTTGGGTCTATTCTTTGTGGGCTGTTGTAACGCTATTACCCATCTAGATGCTCTGTGTATGAATTGTGGCTCAAGTTTTGTTCCTCCACTGTTGCCAATTTTTCAGGGGAAAAAATCTGTTCACGTGAGCACCAGGGTGTTTTATTTCAGTAGAGTCTATTTTAATGTTCATACCACTTAGCACAGACTAGAGGTGGCAACTTCAAGGAAGTCTGGGGCAGAGCTTAGGTGCAGTATAAGCTGATGGCATCACCTGAGACCGAGTCTGAAAAAAGCCATGATTACCTGCGTGTACTTTTTAAAAAACCTTTAATACAGGTATTTCTGCATTTTTCCAAGGCAAATTGGAGGTGCAAAATGACGCTGCACTTTCAAAAAGAAAACACAGCCAAATTTGTCCTTGAAATCTTAGTGACTTCGCCTGGACACAGAGAAACAGACTCATGGTTCTGCCGAGAATGTCTGAAGTGTTAAAGAGGGGCTGGCAGGGCTGAATCCCACCCGCAGGAGATGCAGGAGGGATCCTGTGTAAAGCCCCTGGCCCCATACCAAGTGTCCCTACAGATCTCCGCTGCACCTTCCCTCCGCTCTGACAGGCAGTATGGCAACTGGAGGGGATGTGTGTGACCTGCGTGACTGGGAGAGCTGTTCTGGGGACAGGATAAAAATAGCACCAAACCTCCGTGCTCTCCTGTTCACCACATAAAGTCACATACATGAAGGTTTTCATCCACAAATGCCGTATAAGATGCGTAAGCGGGAAACTGCAGCTTGCCATAAGGTACAAGACACAAAATTATAAAGCACTGAAACAGCTTGTCAGACATTTGTATAGGCAGAGTTCCCACAGCACATAAAAAAAAGCTCCATTCATCAGGGCCCTGGCTTCAGGATGAATTGCAGGAATTGCTCTGTGCGCATCCTCTGTTAGAGGTTCACACTTGTTCCTCTGACTTTAAAATCCAGGAGTGGATTGTCTTCGTAGAGGCAGAGCTGAGGTAGGAAGAAGCTGGGGAGGCGTATTCCAGTATTTCAGTGTAAAATGTGTTTATTTAACATGTAAATATTCTTATTTTGAGTAAGGTGGTGATACTAAAGATAAAAATTGTAACATAGAAACACATCAAAAAGGTTACAAACCCTCATTCCCGATCTTCCGGTTTTCAGCACAAAGAATATTCCACTATAGCAGGTCGTTGCTCTGCAGCCTGTTCGCAGCTGAGGTGCATCCAGTTGGCTTGGTAGATATCACTCAGACCAGATTAAACTAATCCCATCCACAGATCTTGCCAAGGAAACACTCAAGCCCTTCCATCTTGTTTCAGGATCAGATGAAGACATAAGAGCTGCTAGACGAAGAAATCCTCGTGGAGAGGAGCAGAGGGTCTGGGGCTTTCCGTGATGGGGCAGCCTCAGAAATCAAAGGTGTCAAAGCAGGAATTCCTGAAACAAACAGTTCCAAAAGTGGCACGTTCCTGGAATCAGCCTGCAGGGACGGACGCTGCCGGACAGTCCTGTGGGGCTTTGGGCGGCCCAGGTTTCTTTGTTCCCAGGTGGTTGAACAGTACCCATCCTTAACTGATAGTACGGTGCCTTTCTTCTGCCCATTGTCTCGTCTTATCTAGCCACAGTCACTGGGACAGGCATTGCCTTTTAGGGCTTGCTTACACAGCGGAGTTGACGATTCTGCAATAGCTACGGCAGGATGACTTCATGTGAACGCGCTCATTCCACAGCGGCTGGTACAGCTCCTGATTCATACCATACCTTAACTGGAGTAGCGTCAGTATGTCAGTGTGCCTGACAAAGTTAAGCGAGACCTGGGACTCAGTTCAGGGTTTCTAGCCACTTCTCGTTTACAAAGAATTCGGCTTTAAAGAAAAGCAGTTGAAATGCGCCTGAGAATAACAAATAACAAATGAGTAAATCTTGCTCCAGAGCCATATAACACAATCAAAAATAGTGAGTGATGTGTAAAGCAAGTCTATCTAGTCACTGTACAAAAAGAGCATGCATTTCTACTCTATTGGCATGGGTATATAAAGCAGAATTAATTGATAAACATATCAATTAATTGATAAACATTATAAAAGCCTTAAACAAAGCCTTTTCAAAAAATAGAGTAATCCAGCCAGACAGTGTGAAAGGGACTGTTGCTGTTGTGGGGCCAGATTAATTCGACTATCCCTACCCCTAGCTAGAGTTATTAAAGGATAAAAGCTTTGAATGCTGTTGCAGAGTTCAATGAAAACAAAAACTTTTACTCAACATATAGAAACTCTCAGAAATGCAAACGAAGCTTTAGAATGCATAAAGATGGCAAATAATAATGGAATATTATGGTTCTGCTTAACAAATTACTTCTTTGCATGCAATTACTGCATCCTGGTCTGATCTGAAAAGTGAGAGTAGAACTAGAGCTCAGAGAAAGGTGTTAAGGATGAGCAGAGGCCCGCAGTGACTTGGAGCAGGGCAGCTGAAAGAGGAGTAAACAGGGAACTGGGCAGACAGGGGCGAGGAATGGTTTGGGCAGGGGCTTTTTCTCTGGGGTTGGGTCGTGAGCAACTCTGGTTGCATTTCACTTGGGGGAGGAAGCGCAAGACAGCCACAACAGGGAGGGAAAGCTCTTGGTTTGTTTCATTTCCCCCAGTCTGCGTTCCAGTTCTTGTGCCCTGAGCGTTATACAAAGTACACGCTCCATACCACGATTCACACCACCACATCTTCTCAGCTCCGACAGAAACGCTTTCCCCAGCCTGAAACACTGCTCCGACGTGCAAGCAAGCCTTCCCGCCGGCAGGCCTGCCCTGCCCCAAGCGCTAGTGCTTGCCTTCCAGGCCTCCCCGTGCCGGAGGTCAGTTGACCATTGCAAGAACAATAAGGATTTTTAGGGGCATTATGACTGGGTTAGTAAAACACAGCTGCCCCTGAAAGTCCCTCATTTTTCTTGCTGCCGCTCAGTCCGTCCCTAGGAGGGCAGAGGTCTGACAGGGTCCTCTCTCTCCAGCATGACTGTGCCGTCTCACGCTGGCACACACGGCTCTGCTGGTGTGCCCGGTGACCAGCCGTGACACGGCCAGCGGAAGGTGTGGAACCGGTGTCATCCCTGCAGGCTCCCTCCTAAGCAACCGCCGCGCTGCGTTTCATCGTAACGCCAGATGGCTCGTCTGTCACTCGGCAGAAATGCCATCAAACAAAGCCTGGCACAGCTAGCTGCAAGCAGCCCTCAAATACTCCAAAGCACTGGGGCAAAGGGAAATAACACCTTGTCCTGCAAACATGTGCCGTGTTGGCAATCAGATGAGCACAGGCGCTTGGTCCAGGAGAAGTGGAGACCCCAGGGCTGACCAGCTCACTGCGCAGGCAGCGCCACGCATCTTGTGCTCGTGCATCGTAACCCTCAATCTGCAGGGTGCTTAGAGCTAGGGTTTTATTTAGGGAATTACTACTGATTTCTCAACAACTTTCACCTTAAGATCTGAAAAAGACCTATAAGTTCCCTACTAAAAATGTGCCAAGTAGTTGGCTGGGAATTTTCAACCGTCACTCACAAGTCCTCCTGGAAATCCCAGCCCAGCATACCCTCAGGGCAAGGAGCAACACTTTCCTTTTAATTCATCAGTAATTAGAATTTTGGTGGAGGTGGACGCAACAGAAACCATAGGCAGGTTCCCACAATTCTGCTCCATTGTCTCCCCATGAACTCTCCTGCTGGGACTGGCCCCGTTCCCGTGGTGGCCTTGCATGTGTCCCTGCAAGCTGTCACCCTAGCAAGGGACTCTGTGACATGCTTGAGGGCTTCCATGGCATTTGTGGCAGAGCAGGGAACTCCTGAGGGCTCTCAGGGCTCTTCTTTTCTTTTTTTTTAATTGCAGTGAAGACATCATGTCCCTCAGCAAAAGACCCTTTTCCCCATTCCCAGTTACAGGCTAGGAAGAACAGGAGTGGTTGAGTGCGTGGAAACCTGCGAGGCGGCATGCGAGGGGCAGCACAGCGATCTCGCAGAGCGCGGCTCCCCCTCTCCCTGCCTGGGCCCAAGAGCTTGCTGGCCTCAGCCGGAGTGTTAACATTCAGCTCCGAAACGACGAGGCTGAGTTGCCACATTCAGCCGCACAGAGCAGCATCTTGTTTGCTGCTGCAGTTCAAACATGCCATCTCCAGGGACACGCACGGCAGGCTGGCACGGCTGCCCTGCACGCAATGGAAATGCCGAGGCTCGGGGCAGTCACACAGATCCCAGCCGTGTGCCACACAAGACAAATATCCTCACCCATCCTAACAAGGGATGACGCTCTGCAGTAGCAGGCAACCTGGCATCCAAAAAAACCCTGAGACCCTCTCATTACTGTACAAAGCCACACCTTATTTTCATTTAGAATTTCTTCTAAGGCTTGCAAGTCAAATGAAAGCAAACCCTATGCCCTGATTTGGTAATAAAACATGAGCCATGATTCTGATCCAAATACTATTAGCAACTTTGAAAAAATTACAGCAGCAGTATAATAATAATAAAAAAAAGCAGCAGCCCTCTGAATGCTAATGACGTTGGTGTCCTAAATGAAGCATAAAAGCCAGAGCCTGCAAGAAGCAAAGCATGAGTCAGAGCGTCAGCAGTCCCACACTGAAAACAGCACTCACGGCTGCTTCATTCATTTAAGGAATCAATTCCTTTGTAATGAGCATCAAGTAGTTTTTAGGACTAAAATTAAAATGAGATGCATGCTGTTATTATTTTCAAAAGTTCTTTTTCTTTTTTCTTGGATTGACAATAAACAACTCTTTGTAGTCGGACGGAGCCCCAGGCAAGGACCAGGTCCCTGCAGCACTTGCTGTTTTACCAACATGGAAGAAAAGCTGATGAGCCCCTGCCCCAGGGAGACCACAACCTCCCCAGCAGCCAGGACCCCACCACAAGCAGACAGAGCACGCCCCAGGTACAGAAAAGCAGGTAATTGGAGTCGTTGCAGATTTCAGCCTGGGTAGGCTATCTCACCTCTGATTTTATATGACTCGCATTGGGTCGCTGGCAGATTCCAGCGAGGCTGGACTTGTGCTGCTCCGGGGAGCCCCTTCACGGAGGCTTTACGTGTTCCTTCTCGACTGCAAAGCCAGCACGAGGCTGTGTGTGCCAGAAGAGGGGAACACAGCCCAAGCTGCTCTCAGCTCCCTGCCGCCCCACTTCCACAATCAGATTTTCATCATCGGAGCACAGATCTCTAGCCTGCACTGATGTTATCAGGACGATTTGGGAGTGAAGTCTTTTTGGTGCACTGGACTTGAAACTCGGAAAACGCGAGAACAGCACAAAATTAAACTGAAGGTAGAAAATGATTGCAGTTTCTAGAATTTTTCCAGCTTTAGTCATTGAAGGGGATTGTTAGAAATGGACAAAGGGCTGTTTCCCTTAATTTTTTTAAGTGTGAATTTTGTCTTGACAGTTTCCTTTCAGAAACAAAAATTGAAAACAAATTGTCCTATACACAACACAAAGGGACAGATCCTCAGCTGGAATGGACTGGTATTACCAAATGAGTAACACCCACTCACAGGAGAGACTCTGGCCCTCTTAACAGCAGCAGCAGATCCCACTCTGCCCTGCAAGAGCTTCAGCCTCTGGTTTTAGACAGCAGCAGCGTTGGTTCTAGGTAGCTTGAAAAAGATGAAGGGTGCCTTCAGAGAAGCTGCAAACACAGCAGGACGCCAAGGACTCTGTGCACTGTACGTTTCCCAAACCTCGAGCTGACTCCAGGTGCATGAGCCAGCGGACACAGTAAGAAAATAACTGATACCAGCGTGGCCCTGAAATTAATGAGCTGCTTCAGAGAAATGCTGGCAAAGCAGGCTTCCAGAAACCACTTACATGTGGAGTTTACTTTCTGAAAAGAAGCTTGTCTCAGATTTTTGTCTCAAATCAAAGATCGGGCTGATCACCATCTTGAAAATGACATGAGAGGTCCCCAAGAAAATATTAACTGTGCAGTGCAGCAGAACGAATGCATGACTGTGATCCATCCCAGACAGTCCTGCCGCTGAGAGAGACTGCAGCACAGCAGAATTACACCTGACGTTTGGGAAATGCCATCAGCTGTGAACAAGTTATAAGAGCGGCAGTTACTGGCTTTGGGTCCTGCCCGCAGGACTCTCATCGGGCTGTCCTTTGTGCGGGCTCAAGCATGCTCCAGAAGTGCCCATGTTAGCTGGGTTCGTTAGTCTCCCTCACCCACAAGAAAACAAAAATACACTCATTAGGAAAATTCAGGAAGTCTCTCACTTTGCCAAGGAACAGACGATGAAAGTTGCTGTTGCATTGCTGCTGTCTCCAGCGGCAAGAGCTGCCCAGCCCCTGCGCAGAGCACCGAGCTCCCTGTCCTCACGGCTCCAGCCGAGTGCCCTGCAAGAGCCAGCGCGCAGGAGGGTGCACTGCACCGCGACCCGAAAGCGAACACGCACCTGAGCACTGATGGACCAGCACCCATCCCTGGGAGCTGACCAGGGGTGGGTTTGGTCACATGCATTTTGCATTTCACTTCCTTTGCAACCCTCGATTTGGAGCGTCACTTCTCCTCCCTCCCACCCCGCCCCTAGCATCAGCAGAGGAGTTGGAAAGCCAGAGTTATCTTTAGGAGATGGTACACTGAGGTCCTGTTAATTTTGACTGGATGCCTTTGACAATGACAAGGTTGGATAATCAAACATTATGCAGACTTTCCATGGAGGCTGCTTTGAAAACGAGCCTCCCACTATTCAGCAACGTAGGATCCAACAGTTCGAACAGTAACGTTTGATGCTGCACTGACTTGCCTCATTGTGGTGACCTCACTAGTGCTTATATGCAGAGGCCTCGTAGAACAAGGAAATTAAAGCAGCTAACTGACTTTACGTATATAAAATAAAACAATTAGTCATCAAAAAGTCTTCTAGAGGCTGCTACATTACACCCACCTTGAGTGGCAAGAGGCCATTATCTGTCCCAGGCTGGCAAAGAAGAAGATGGCAGTGCGGCCTGGTCAAATCTAATGGCCAGACGAGCACGGCAGCAAAACACACCCAGAGTAACTCAGAAGGGAGCTGCTGGTGTGGTGACTGAGGTATGAAACTGGCTGGCACAGGGAAGAGGACAGGAAGGGAGAACGCTAGGAGGAAAACGCCAGGGGAGGAGCTCTGGCTGGAAGGGCCTACATGGCTTCTAGTAAATTCACCAGGGCACAGCCAACCAGCCCAGTCCGGCCACAGCTCTCCTACTAAAGTCTCTTAGCCACCAAAAGAAGGAGGGCCACGTCCAAACGGCCTACTGATACTGGTCCCTGGCCCATGCTGACTTTCAGACCATATCCAGGATCGGTTAGAAGAGTCCCAGGCCAAGCCTCTGCCCAGGACCATGCTCAGGACACGGCCATCAGCTGCTGGGTTTCCCAGTGCAGCTGTAACCCGAGGGTCTGGTCCCTGTCACAGGGCACAGCAGTGCTGGAGACACCCGAGCGGGTTGGTGGGCGTACGGACAGCAAGCAGCAGTGCAGAGATCCCTGCCAGGCCCCAGGGGAGCGCGTTACCGCAGAGCTCTGCTTGGAAAAGCAGCTGTGCTGCTGGCATCACCCTGCCAGTGCTGCCCCCAATTCTGAATCTACCTCAGCTTTGACCGGGCAAGTTAAGAGAGAAGCTGCCAGCCAGAGGCTTGGGCTTTGCTGGAACAGAATCTGGTCTGGGCGGCATTAAAGGAAGTGAAGAGTTATAGGAGAGCAGCAGGAAATTGCCCAGCAAAAGGGATTTTTAAATAATTTCACTTTAAACAAAACTAAGGCATTGCCATAAAGTAAATGGCCACACCTTGCTACTTACGCGGTTCTGCTTAACGAGACCAGCTTTTCCATTGCTATTCAAATATAATGAGACCTGGGTGCCTAACCAACTCTTTTAAGTTCATTTCCAAACACCAGCCAAAAATCACTTTCTGATTCACCACTTTCTCAGGCACACCAGTATTTAGAGAATGCCTGCAGGCTGGTACTGCACTGTACAAAGTATGTAAGTACATGTTTAATTACTCCGGGGACCGAGGATGTGATTAATCATATGCTTAAAGTTAAGCATATGCTTAAGCATGCTACTGACCCGGAGCTTTAAGTGGATCTATCAGGTATTCTGGTGCTCCCCATTTTCCAGTTCTTTGAGGCTCAATAAGTGGAAAGAACATAAGAATATTCATGTGGCCATACACTCCAAATAATTCAGCCAGAATCTGGCTTCTGAGTTATTTTTTTTAAATTACAACTTTTGTACCTATTCTCCCCATGTTCCCACCAGTACCAATTATGGATATTACAGTAGTATGTATATTATCACAATGCATTAGCATGAAAACATGAGCATTCTCAAGCTTTTAAAAAAGCTTTGGGCTTAGTTTTTACTTTGCCTGAATAGGACTTCAGGTAAGAACTTAAGTTCATTTCATTTGCACATTTTAGGGATCAGTTCCCGTATGTCTGAGCAGTGTACAAAGTCCTAAGAAAAATATGAATCATATCATTAAAACTATGGACCCTGCTAGCAGTGGACTCACCACATGGAAGAACTCAGGCATAAAATATGCATCAGCTATGGGTGGTCACGTAAATTCACATTTCATTAGCTACAGCGTCCATGATCCTGGGGATTTTTTTCACTACACTTTTCCACATTTCCAGCAAAGGCTTATTGCTAGTTCACAATAATTTCAGGAAGGTCAGACTGTTATCCATTCCCCAGGGAGGAGCAAGCAGAGGAGACTGGGACCTAGAAGGTGCTTTTTTTTTTTTTAAGACACAACTGCCTCATGTTGCCTCTATGACTAAGGAAATCCCCGCTCAGGGAGGCTGGGCGGACCAGACAAGAGCCGCTTCTCAGGGCAGGTGTGTGACCCATGTGCGCTGCCAGCTGGAGCATCGCAGGCTCAGGAACACCCATGCCCAAGTTCACCCAGTAAAATCATTTCATATTGACAAGCCAAGAGACTTCAATTAGAGCATAGCATGTGCAAATCAATTTTCAGCAATGAACTGAGAGCTCACAGGATTTGATTACAAGAGAGGAGGCACGTGTCTCTGAAGGAAGCCTTCTTTGAGGAAGAAAACAGATACAATAATTGATAAACATTTTGGCTATTCCTCCCAACTAGTCCCATCACATGCTGTTTACCACCAGTACACTAATGAAAAGCGCCTGTTTTGGATAGCAGAGCACGCCAGAGCAGAGAAGACAACGCGGTCCCCAGAGAGACGGCTGGCCGAGCTCGCGTGCCCTCACTCTTCTCACAGCACCAATATGGCACCCTCGAGCTTTTAAACTATGCTGTTCTCTGCTTAAGATGGTGGTCTTTTCTTGTAAGTTTACAGCTTTTTTTTTTTATATGAAATGTAGTAAAATCTTCCACAGAATAATGAAGTCTGTATTGTTACTTATTTTAGGGACATGGTTTAGTGGTGGAATTGACAGTGTTACGTTAATGTTTGGACTCGATGATTTGATGGTCTCCTCCAACATAAACGGTTCTATAATTCCGTGATCCTATGACTAGGGAACCTAGCCTTAATGCTGTAGGTGTGGGAGAACTTACATGACTTCTTCTCTCATTTCAGCATTACTTCACAGTGGTAACTCTGAAACGTATTTTCATTTTCATGTCGGGGACCAGCTTGCCAGACAGAGGTTCAGTAACCACTGAGAATGCTCACTGGTTTTGGGTCCAACCCGATACATCCAGAAGCTCCTTACAGCAGTAAAAGTCACAGGACCACCCCCCTCATTTGCTGAATGTCATTAATTAAACTACACGAGATTTGGCAACATGAAGTTGAGCTAATGTTCTTACAATTGCTGATAGTTTTGAGCTATAAGAATAGTTTAGAGAAACCCAGTTCACTTGCATATAGATTGAAAGAAAGTCCCAGCAACATTCAGAAAAGCTGAATTGCGTAAGCACGCACGGGTGTCAGCTGGCGTTCAGTGCCTGACCACCACAGTGACTTGTGACAGGAGCAGCTTCACACCTACAAGTTTCAGACCTCTGATACCAAAGCCATCAAGCGCATCTAAGAGTTAAGTGAAACACATGGTTAAAAGCCTTGCCCTTTGCAGAATTTGTGTGGGGAGCCGTAAGTCTTGGCATCTGTGACTAAATGTAGACAGTGCAAAGTTCCTCTGGTCAGCGGGATACGAGTGGTGCTTCGGAGGCTGCTACCTCCAACCCTCAAGTGTCCCAGGAGCCCAGTGAGACACCCTGACCCTGGAGCCATCTCCCCCTCCCCTTCGCCACAAGAGAGCCTAGGCCAAGGACCCACTTTTTAGACGGTTAAAGTTAACTCAACTCCAGCCTAGGTGAATTAGGAACCATTTTGCCGGATACATTTAATGAGAATGAGGTGGTGTCAAAGCTCTACCAGTGTCCAGGTTTACGACTGCTATTCAGTAATGCATGGAGTGCACAAGAAATGCTTGGGAAAGCGGAAAATTCTAGCCCTTTAAAAATACTATTAATGAACAAGTGTTTTTCCTTCGGCCCTGACAGACTTACAGACCAGACAGTAAGCAGCAGGCACGTGGACTGGCTGGCAAGAATATGCCGAGTGCAGAAACCTGGTGCCCTTTCTACGCGCTCCCTGCTGCCTGGTGCTCTTTCTCATTTGACTTCAGGTCAGCCACCATAATCGGTGTACTCAGTTTTGCTTTTATTTTCAGCTCTTTTCCTTCCTGGCTGTCAGGTAATAGCTCAGCAGCACTGCTGACAGTCAAAGCGATGCCTGGAGTAGTGAAGTTGTAGCAAATTTCATTTAAAAAAAAAAAAGTATTTGGCCATTATCTTTAGCTGCTGTGGAAATCATTCTGGTGGGAGATTATTTCTGGAAGCTGTATTGGGATGTACTACATTGCTTTCACCTGGACTAAAGTGTTTCCTTCTGGGTATGGATCTACTCAAGAGGGAGAGGAGAGAAGAGCTCAGTGACCACGTCCATCCCGTTCGTCTCCTGCGCACTGCACAGGCCACATGCAAGAGAGGCACGGCCGGCCTTCATGCAAATCCTCCCTCCTCGGTGAGATCCTGGCTGCCTGCGCGAGCTCGGTCTCTGAAACACACTGCTATTTTTGTGACCCATCAGGTCAGGACTTCAGGGGAATAAATCACTGCAACTGCACTGCAGTCAGCCCTCATGCCCATGAACACCAACTTACAGCACAGCCCACTGTGCTTTGCAACAGCCTCGTTATATGTATTTTTAAGCACTTAAACCTGTGCTTGCTGCCTGTAAGCAACTGATCATAATTCAGCATTAATGTAACACTGGTAGCTAGCCACTTATAAAATATTTCCATTTGGAAAATGCACTTTAAAGTTAGAAAAGGTTTGAAAGTTACAGTGTTTCCAAACATTTATGAACATGCCACTCTAAAATGATAGAAGTGCTCATGGTTGTTCATCCAAAACCATTACCAGTCACCCAAATTAGCGTACAGGACAAATCCTGGGCTGGTACAGATCAGAGTATCTCCACTGGCTTACAGGAGATGCTTTATTTAGCGATGGGCACACCTGCTATTTCTTCGGAGAGCTGTAAATTTGTTTTGTGACGTAGACAATCTATAAGCTCAATTAAAAAATTAAGCTCCTATCAGATCTTTTGAAATGAAACTACAGTTTGTGTTCTTTTTGAAGGCAATAATATCTTAAAAGTATAAAGACTTCCAAAACTTTATGTAACTAGCGTTACATAACACCTTAAACTGGCTCATAAGCATTTTCCTTATTCTGGATTTATTACATTTTTATTTGGGGCATGTGAAACAGCTCGCTGTGCAGTTCCTCACATGGGGCTGGGCTGGGGGGGAAAGAGTTCGCTCCAGTGGAAATTCTAAAGTGAGAAGCTTGTTAGTACGTTTGCGAAGATGTCTACAAAGAAACACTGTCAGAAAAAAAAAGTTGTTTCAGTGTGTCTCACTGCCCTTAATGGACATTGATACAGAAACTAAATAAAGTCCTGGAAGGAGGCTAAAGGTAGTATCAGTTTTAAAGGCTGAATGCATGCAGAACCTCCGACTGCATACAGCATTAATGTCATAAATGTGAATGTTCTCATTCAGGCTATAATTTATTCCCCAAGGAGATGCAAAACCAGCTCAAATATGCTCCATGCGAACCAAACTCTTCCAATGAAGCGAGCGCAGTATGTGAATCCTGGAGCTAAATTTAGGCTGAGACTTGGAGTAACATAATTCTAATCTCAGCCTAGCACTTTGAGTCGCAACTAACAAACATTGTGAGATGATTCAGTGAAGTTCTGCTCCTTTGTTACAATCAGCTTGGGATGAAGTTTTGGAAGCTCTTTACTAACTCAGATTTAAGAAATTCAGCTCAAGTTGCTCAGCTGAATTTCATTGTTTAGTGCAATTGTTTTAAAAAAAAAATAATGTGAGTTGTTCTTAAAATTTAGACTGAAGCTGATTTTTGCATGCAATAGCTCATGTGAAAAAGACACTCAATATATTGAAAGCAATATGTAAAATACAATTAATTGTATTGCTGAATAATCCACAACACTGAAGAAAACTGGATACTGTAAATGTCTGATTAAGTTTTTTCACAGATTACATTATTTGGTTGGTTTTGTGGTCCAAGGTAAATAAAAATGGACAAGCTCCTTTGTGATTAAGCACCTTTCTGTTTCTTGTTCTGTACAACTGTTATATTTGCATGGGAATGTTTTCCTCCTCCAGAAATATTTCCTTCAAAATTAACAGATGAAGTCACAATTATATAAAATATCATTGTAGCCAAAGCAGATTTTGTAATAAAAAACATTTTAAATGCAACTGAGACTTCAAATCTGCTTTTATAGTATCCTTCAGGTATAAAATAACATAATGGTAGAACTGAGGAAACTTTTATCTTCCATAAAATATCAAAATAGCATTTAGTTTTAAAAAGCGTATTTTAACTGAACTACATTCAAATTCTTCTTCATGAAACAATCTCTTTTCATACAAGATTTTTCATGCATATTCTGGCTCCAAAGCTCCAAATCAGTTCGCCACAACTTGTTTCACTGGAATTCTTCAAAAGACTAAAAAGCCAAGTGCCAAGGAGCCGAGCTCCTGGCCCCACCGTAAACTGTCCTACCAAGCACCGCAGCCTGGAAAGTCCCGGTTCTCAGAATTAGCTGATGTTTTAAATGAGAGATCACAATCAAAATCATGATTCCTGACAAAGTCTCAATATTTCACTCCATAAATTCTTAATTCATTTTCCAGCATTTGTAGGTTGCTGCTAGCTCCACCCTCTCAAATATCAGCAATTGCTGCTGCTCTTTAAGAAAATTCCATTTTGGGGAAATGTGATATTATCCCAGATGTTTTAGCATCGGGCAATTCTGCCTAACCCAACCTGACTGTCACTCTGTAACGAAGCTGAGCATTAAGGAATAAATTCCAGAAGCTGTTTAAACTACTGCACTTGCATATTTGAATTTAACCCTATTGACAGTACTGGGTTCATAAGCCCTGTACTTTGTAGAACAGCAGAGCCACTCCTAAAGACTTTTTTCCATTTTCTTCCAAAAACATAAAACCGTGACTAATTTTAGAAGGCCTTCGGGCCACTTGTAGATTAGCTCCTACAGGCTGATGATTGAATTTAAGTGTTTTATATCGTGTTCCTCGCCATGTTTTAAAAGCTATCATGCAAAGAGATCTTGCTGAATGAAATCTGCTTTCAAATTTTATAGTTTGAGGAAATTCCATACTTAAAACTGCAAAAAAATGTAAAGTGCATTTAGAAAGATTCAAAACAGCTGTAAGAACTGGTATGTTCACTATTTCATTTAATCAAGATTTCGCCAGGAAAAGGACGGGCAGAGTCCCTGTCCTACCTCCAGCTGTACAGGACTGACTATTTGACCAGATCAGACAGTTCAGGGTGATGTTTGCTCCTCAAAAGAACACCCAAAGCAGCGTGCATTCCTCCTCGGTCTGTCATCTGCACTGCAACTGTCCGAGTACTGTAACTGTCTGAGCAAGGCTCCAAAGCCTTGGTCAGGTGGGACACTTTGTAATTAAAGCAATAATAATGAATGTCAACACTAGCAGGCATGATCTAGGAGTCAAGACTCCAGTCCTGGACCTATAAACGGTGTCACTAACAAATCTGTTTTGGCAAAACACTCAAATCCTGCATGATGCCTCGGAATGTGGGCACATCATCCACCCACGTGGATGTTCAGGACACCATGAAGGACTTCTTGCCAAAGGAGGGGAAGAACAAAAATCCCGTTGCCTGCTGCCACAGAAGGGAAAACCCAACAGCCTAACCCCTGCAAACCAATACACCATTAACATCCAAATAAAAACCGAGAAGTCAGCATGAAACCAAATCTACCAAGCAATGTCTTGGAAATATTTCGATTATTCAGTGCTGAAGAAATATGCCATGAATCCATAGTCCATCAGTTAGGCAGGGAAGAGGAAGCCGTCTCCGGACCAGCATCATTCCTGGCTCATTTCCTTCAGTCTGCAGCCACATTATTTCTTTTCCACACTGTTGCTGGCTCACACTAAGGTTCACACGAATGTGCAGACTGCCAACGAGATTTCAAAGACCTACTCTGCCCTTAGCAAGGAAGAGCTTCCCTACCCCAGCACTAGATGCTCCCCTCTTTGGGATCCTAGCAGTTGTAACCCTCCTGTAAGTGCAGCCACATGCACACCCCCCTTCTCACTTGCTCCCCCAAAGCAGCTGAACCCTGGCAGAAAGCAGAAACCCCTCCACCAAGCAAAGATCATACCCGGCAAAGGGAGACAGCGCTGCGCCTTGTGAAAGCCACGCAGATGCCACCAATCGTTCCCATTTTACAGGGACATCACTCGGGCTGCAGGAAGGGGCTGAAGGCGCAGAGGGGTGTCCCCACCTGCAGACCAGCACAAGCCATCCTGCAGCCTCTTCTAGGCTCTCCTGCCCTCCTCTCCCCCGGGGATCTGCCACTTTGGGGTCCCCAAGAAGGGGAGGGATGAAATCAGCAGCAGCTGGAAGGATTTTCTCAAGCAGGCCAGCAGCAGGAAGGGAAAAAGCACATTCTCTTCCACGTCTGGTTTGCCTCTGTGTGCTCAAGAGCTGGCCTGCAGCGGGAGCTGGCACAGAGCACACCCCGAGCTCGGGGTTTGCCATCTGCAGATGGGGCCAAGAGCAGAAGGGAAAGCGTCTGCGAGCTGGGTGCACGCTGGATGCTGCACTCTTAGGAAATTCAGTCCTCACTAAGGGTGCAAGGCTCTAACACAAGTATGTCCAGGTGTCTGTGAAAGGTCTGTACTGAGCGACAGAGCTAACACCAGGCATGGTATGAATCTAAGCTGCCCCTGATCACATGTATTTGTAACCCAGACACCGCAGACTTGCTATGCTCTGTGCCCTCCTGCAACTTAAAATACAACCCTGGCTTGAAAGTCTGTATTTGCAAACATAGAGGAACAGCGGTTCCTAAATTGCAGGCAAACATTTGACTTCACTCAGCGCAATTCAAAGAATATCCTGCATGAACCCCACCCTCCTGCCCAACAACTCCAGCCCTTAATGCCCATATAGTTTTCTTTCAGGTCTTATCACAGACAAAATACGGCCCTTTTTTTGTTGAAGGAGTAGAACCTGCCAAATATTTACCAACTCTTTCAGAAGGCTGAAAATGTCACTCCTACAGTGTATTACACTTCCCCGGAAAGGCCCTGATAAATAGAGCGCCTTGCTGTACTGCCCAGAACTAGTTTAGTGTGGCCTAAGTATTGCCAAGTCTGACTGACGAAGAAAGCATATTTGTACACACAGAAAGATTAGCAAGAGAGGCATAAAGTTTAGAAGTGAAAATAAAACAAAGCCCCATTATTTACCGGGGAGGGGGGAATAACTGAGTCTGCATCCCAGAGAGCAAAGGACATTATGAAAGCTTCAGAGCTAAACCAGCAATTTAAGAGCTTGTCCACAACTCGCAGCAGAAGCTCGAACCATCTTTAGCATTTGGAAAGTGCTAAACCATGCCATACCCCCAACCCAGCCTTCAGGGCAATATTATTTAAAAATAAAATATTTTTACTTTGTAATTTGACCCACAAAAAGTCATTTGGGGCATGAGGGAATGTTCCCTTCCAGCCTGAACTTTAATTCTGAGGGAATGTTTAAACTGAACAGTGTAAAACAGATGCTGAGAAACCCATCTGCATTGCACTGTATGTTCTTCAGGGCACAAACAGAAGCTGGAAATCGCCTGTCAATGCAGTGTGTGTGGCTACAATATAAATAATCACTAATAATGTAGATGAATGGAGAAAAAAAAAATTCCTAGTATCAGCAGGTCTGTCAACAGACTTCTAGCAGCTATAAACAACTACATCCACACTAGTTCAAACAGATGAATGTTGCTTGAAAAAAATGTGTCCTTTCACCTTGGCAAATGCCATTAAGAAAAAAAAAAATATTTCAAAAAGTGACTACGGAGTTGGAAGCTCAAATGAACATGTTTAACAAGTCCTGATAACCATAAAATCCTGAGCACTCACTCCCTACAGAAGCCAGGCTTCAACTGCATTTTGAACGACGCACTCATATCAAAAGACAGTAACTCAAGTTACGCTACAGAGTGCTCCAAAACAGGGTTCTGGGGGGACAAAACTTGCCAGATTTACTTAAAGGCAGGAAGAAAACAATTACTGCTGCAAAAAAAATATTTCCAGATTATGCTAAACCTGGCAAAAACTGAACTCAACAGTTTACTCAGCTTTACAAAGCAAACCACAACTAAGAAAATCTCCTATGAAAGGGAAAACTTCAGTTTAGCCTACCAGCTAGTCCAAGAACCTGAACAGCAACACAAACAACCTCAACAAAAATCGCTGCTCGCCAGTGACACCTTAAAAGTTGTACAAGAAGTTGGAAGGAGCATGCTAAAGAGGCACAGAAATCTACTCCCTGTTCCCTCCTTCCACACCATCAGGTTTTAATGTTAACGATATGGCTCCGCGTGCTTAAAGTACTTTTGCACTATGCTTGTCTGCTTGTAGCTCCGTCTTGTTCCAGCACAGATGATTAGAATCAGATTTCTGTGATTTCACTGCAGATTAATTTCGTTAAGAGCTACAGATCTGCAGGGAGAAGAGGGCTGCCAACGGGCCAGCAGAGCGATCTCTAACAGTTTTCTCTCCTAAAACGGTAACTATTTTTGCCCTTACTCCTTACTTTCACATACTTTTCCTTTTTGTGGCCGCTAGACAGAGTTCTTTGGAAAAATGGGCACGCGGGGAAAAGAAACGTGCAAAAAATTTGTCTTCAAATTTTCATTTCAAAAAAAGCTCCCAACCAGTACTTATGAACAGATTTATAAAGAGACCAGGCCCAAGGCAGACCTGACCGCGCCTGCTGTCCCCAAAGTCAGAGGCAGCCAGGCGACTGCACACAGGAGATAATTCGGTCTGTGTGCCCCAACACACGTCCGAGGAATAGCTATTAATACACATTTTAGTACACGGCGCACAAGCAGATACACAGGGCTGAAGAAGAAAAAAGTATGAACGGGCCTGTAATACCCTTTGCAAATTTTTCCTAATTGTGAAACGTGAAGTAAACATTTTTTTTTTATGGGCAAATGCTACAGAATATAGCAGTGCAAACAGGGTTCATTTGCAAAAATCTCGTGGTATGACAGCATACAAGTTGTGTGGGGTGTGTACATGTCTGTCTACACACACGCAGAATGTAAATTCCTGCAATGCTACATCAAAGAGAGAATTAAATTCTAAATGGCTCAGAAAAACACAGAGGAAGATTTTAATTTTCTATTTGCTTTTATAGACCTTAGCCATGAGAATACTGCTGCCACTTGGCCTTTTTCCTTATTCTAGGTCAATATCCTCAACTTTACAAGAGAGAAGTAAAAACATCTCTGCTTAAATAAAAAAAAGTTATGAGGGCCCTCAAAATAATTTGAATCTAAGAACTTCAAATGTAACATAACAGAACACAGAAGGGCATGCAAGTTACAAATACGATTCTATGTAAGCGAAGAGTAACACATACACATAGGGTTGTATCCATACTCTGCCCAAAGAAGGAGCACGAACCAGTGTCTCCAGCAAGGCAGTGCGCCGAACCGAAATCAAAGACAAGCAATAAGGAAGGCTGGAAGGGTGGGGGGTAAAAGCACTTCGGTGAAAGAGAAGAGAATTACCGGGCGCCAGGCCACTTGGTACGTATGTGACTAGATTTATTTAAAAAAAAAAAAAAAACGGAAAGAAAAAAGAAACCAGCTGTGTTTTCTGAAAGCGAAAGCGGTGAGCAGGATACACACGGCCTGGCGGGAGCGAAACCCGGGCGCGCTCGCTGCCCGGGCAGGGCCCGGGCACCGCGTCCTGCGAGCTGGGGCCCGGCACGTCGGGGCCCGATAACCGCGCGGCGAAGGCCCCTTCGGGACGGGAGCGAACGAAAGGCACTTACGGTTCGCGGAGAACCGGCTCCGTCCCGGGCCTGCGGCCCGCCCGCGGCCAGCCGGGCAGCGGGGCCCAGCGCCGGGCGGGGCGGCCG
>Ga0065711_1037762_pt1 | contig 19496 bp, 11 predicted proteins | sample Hoacrofraction12_FD_59098 | JGI IMG/M metagenome (GOLD analysis project Ga0065711, IMG submission 59098) | Hoatzin crop microbial communities from Cojedes, Venezuela - Epithelial fraction 12 v2 (version 2) | ecosystem: Host-associated > Birds > Digestive system > Esophagus > Crop | place...
TTTTTTTTTTCTGCTTGCCTAATTGTTCTGGGAATACTAGTTGGTATTTCTCCAGGGCTAGTCAATAAGGCTGTCAGCTTTGAAGCATAAATTTTCCTGGGCAAAATAAATTGGCAACTTGACACTTGAAAGCCAGGGAACACAATGAATGACCTGTAAACTGCATATTTGCAGCATCAAGTGGTATAAAAAGTGCTCAGTGAAATACTGTCGTTTTTCCCACTCCTGAAAATGAGTGGCAATAATATAATGAATCATCCCAGAATGATATCATTTTGATTTTGACAATGTCACAAAAACACATGCAGCTCATTAATTGCTTGTGGTAGTAGCATAAAATTACAGTTTTGAAATACAATGTGGTCTCTGTGCTTTGGGGCTTTCATTACATAAAATCTGTTGGAAAGAAGGAAGAAGTTCTCATTTCTACCAAGAAATCAAGAGATATCCTGTGCAAGGCAATGATGACTATTTAATTCACTTTGATACAGCATTGTTTTCACAAAATTAATAAAGCAGAATATAAAAGTTTTCTATACTCTCATTTAGTCCAATTGTAGCAATTTCTTTCTTATTTATTATATTATTGAGTGGTAGATCTAACATTCTTGTGCACTGAATAAATTGTGAAGAACTAGTAGTAAAAGGGAACTGAAAACTGAAAGGCAAAGTTACAGGCAAGCAGGTAGAAGAATGACTTTACATCTGGGAGGGCCCAAGGAACAAAATCTATCTAGGTAAGCAAGCAGAGCAGGCTGGCTTGCAGATATGTTCTTGAGAAATTGTATTTTAGACCTTCTTTGAGAAAGTCAGCAGAGGTAGGAAACTGGAAGCAGGAGTTAGCATCATACAGTGTAGACTGGTGAGCACACCTCAGAAAAACATATTAGGAATAAAGTAGTAGTCTGTATACTTTCGGGCATAATAGGTTTTCATTTCTTAAAACATCTTTTGATGTATAGTTTTGGCTGATACTTACTTTTAAAATTTCCTAATGGAAAGTGATATCTTGAGAAAAATTGATGTAAGTTTTTTACAGTTTCTAGATCAAGCCATTAGTTTATGAAATGTCAGATGTAATGGAGTACATGATTTAGTTTATCAGTAGTTCATCTGTACCTTTTTAATGTGTGTCACTGCAATTGCAAGAATGAAGTGAATTTATTGCAACCTTAAATCAAGTTGAAGCCAGAAAGAAAAAAATCAAGAGTTAATTTAACAGATAAGTAACTTACAATATTCTTGTTTGATTTTTACCTGCTTCTTGGCATTAATTTTTGTTTTGCATAAATTTCAAATTACAACTTAAGACAAGTAATATGATGAAGTTAAAACATCTTATTCTACATAGTTTTTCTTCTTATTACTAAAATTTAACAAGAATTCCTAGGATACCCAGCATCTGTACAATATTAATCAGATCTGTCCTCCTGCAGATGACCTTACCATGTGCTGTCTCATATTCTTCATGTTCTTCAACCAAAGAATGTGCAGTTTTGTGTTTATGAGACTAGAGTCCCATTATAGCAGCTCCAGTCTTTTATGGGATCAGAGGTGTTCTTCTGTTCCCTAAGGAACTAAACCGTAATTTAGAATATCCATTAAAATCAAGGCCACTTTATGAAATACAGTTGCTAGAAGTTTTTAACTTGTCCTGCTTGGTTTTAGAGAATGGATTAATCGATTTCTTACAGAAAGTAGGGTGGATCTGTAATTATTTGATGAAAAAAATCTAACACCCAGAATAGCTTGTCATCATCAATAGCAGTTGTCTTCCAATGCACATATGCAAAGACAGATTCTCCCATAATAATAGAATTCCTGATGATGTGTGTGCCTACAATAATATCCTGGAGATCTCTACACTGTCCAGCTTCTAACCTTGGAGCCTGTTGGGACACTTACAATAACATATGTGATTTTTACATATGCATCCATACGCCACCTAATGCTTTATCCCTCCCTGCTTTTTAAACTTATTGTCACATCCTTGAAGAGGCTACACCACTTCTTCAACCTATTTAGCTATGTCTGGCTGAATTGTTTTAGCCCTAGCTGGCGTATTTCTATTATAACACCCTCTATCTAACATTGCACCCGTTTCTCAGATTTTGTGGCCCAAGCTTCTGACATTGGTGACCTGGTAATTCACTGCACCGTCAAGAACAGCACATAGTTGATCCAGCTGATTCTACTTAGAAATAAATTTCCAATTATGCATACTTTTTTCTTTCTAATGTTTGTATCTGATCTTTTTCTTTCTGCCTGGCTTTTCATCTATCTTCTTTTACTAATGGACTTGTATTAACTTAATCATATCATTGGATCACCTCTACAAGAATGCACACTGCATTGAGAAACTACATCGCACTGCAGTGCTAGTGCTTTCTCTGCTTTTCTGCACTCCCTTCACAATAAAAATATAGGTGTTGTTACTAGCTCCCTTGTGTTTTACTCAGCCTTTAAAAATTTTCAGCACTCCAAATTAAAGAATTTTCTGCCTGTTTCTACCAAGTAAAAGTATTATTAACCACCAAAATGCAGCCTTTCCTCCTCTGGTTCCGCCTTGTCTCTCCTCACTCACCTTGGACTTCTGCAAATTGCCACACAAGGTCAAGATCTTGTCTGTCTTGTTTATAAACCAATTTCTTTGCCACTCTGAGAAGTCTGTTTTCTTTCAAGGACTAGAAAGATAGATGTCCCTTAAGAGTAATAATCAAGCTCTTTAATAGTTTTTCAATAAACAATTTGTAAACGTGTGCATTATACACTCCAGATCAATACCACGTGACAGACAACATAACAGTGATTTTTTTTTCCCACTGATAATCAGCAAGCACATTTCTGCACAGAAAACCCAGACAACATGTATCTGTAAGCATTTCTTCACTTTTGCTTCTGGTCTTTTTATTCCCAAGCCAGTCTCTAATTGCAGACAAACTCCAGGACGTCAGAACTTTCTGATAAACAATTTCATACCATATTTGACCTTCTCAAGAAACATGAGAACTCAGATTGTTAGTTTGAATACATTTTTTTTAATCTGAATTTCTGCGTTACAGTGGATTTTTTTTCTGTCTTTTTTTTTAACATCTTATTCCCAAAATATATCTCTAAATATTGTTTGAAATCTCATTCCACTACACATGGTCCCTATTAGTAACTGGTTTTATTTATGTGAGTTGTCTGAAATTTATTACATTCTATGTAGTTGCTAACAGAATATTTGAGTCTAGTTTTCATACGCATGAATAGTTTCTCATTATTTCCTAAGCATACCTGCCTACATGTGTACATGTATTCATGTGCTTTCCTTTTTTCTTATACTATAAATTTAATTTGGCTTGGGCATGCTTTTGCTTGGTACCTTGACTAGATAGCATCAGATGTGGTTCTACCCTGTCCCATGACTGTGATTGCTAGTGACACAAAAAATTGAAATGAATATGAATACTACCATATATTACTCATGGAGTCCTTTATTCGAATGCTTTATTATATCTGTCAAGCAAGAAACTGTTTTTCTGATCCTGTTTATTTTCTGTGTTATGTTTTAATGATCAACAAGTCATTCCACATTGCAGATAATTTCTGTCCCTCCTAGCTCTGATGCATGCCATGGTGTTTGGCAATGTGACTGCCATAATTCAAAGGATGTACTCCAGATGGTCCCTTTATCACACAAGAACCAAGGATCTGAAGGACTTTATACGGGTCCATCACCTGCCACAGCAGCTAAAGCAAAGGATGCTTGAATATTTCCAAACCACGTGGTCTGTCAATAACGGAATTGATTCCAATGAGGTAACCAAACAAGAGAAGTTGTGTTTGATGGTTTTGACTATTGACTTAAAGTCAGAGGGGGTGGGTGGAGGGGTAATTTTCCATTTGTGATGCTGTGTTTTGTGTGAAGTTACATGTAAAAAAAAACATGTCTAAAAATAAAGCTGAGAAGAGGGTATGCTATTAAAAAATCTGGCTTAGAACATCATATCATATATTAAAAATTCAAAGTCCTCCATAATTCTGAAATGTTGAAGAAGCATTCATCAGAAACCTTTGCCAGCAGAAACACCCCCGTGAGCAGTTTTGTCTTTCACCAAACATAAAATCTACTGGGTTTTGGGGTGTTTTTTAAAGGAGAGAATTCTTCACTGCCCTTTCCTCCCTCCTTCCTTTTATTCTTTGCAATTCTGTAAACAAGTGCTTTGGCCTGAAATTTTATGTTATTCATTTCCCTATTTTTTTAAATATTGCAAAATGTAACACAAGTGAAACCAAAAGACAGATTTCTGATCGTGTCTTTGCTCGCTTGTTTTAAATGACTTATCCAGGTTATGTATTACTATACTCCAGGAGAAATAATGGCTTCTCTCTGCTGGAGTGTTATTTGAATGTACCATTCCCTACAGAATTCTTGTTATATATGTCTTTATAAAACTCAGTGGCCTCTAAAGATAATGTGAAAATAAGTAGAAAGATTTGGGTTAGAGAACACTCTTTTCCTGATACATTCTTTTTGTGGTGTGCACAGCACAAAGAATGGGATTTTCAAAAATATCTTAGCAACAGAAGGGGCCTAGTAAGATTTACAAAGGTACAAAAAAACCCTCAACACGTCAAAGCTTTCCTATATTTTGTTAAGGATCACCTTCAGCTTCTGTACTTTCTGTACCTTTAGTTGCACTGAAAGTGAGCGACCGCAGCCTCTGGAGAGACCATCAGTATTTCATGATTTGCATCCCATCCACGAACTGCCTTGCCGAAGCCCACTTGGTCAAGTGTTGGCTGATTGCATTGCTCAGATGTCAGATCCCTTCAAACTATAGGGAAAACTACGCTTGTGGGCTTGAATCATAGAATCATAGGTTGGAAAAGACCTCTAAGATCCTCATGTCAAAATGTCACTCCAACACCACCATGCCTACCAAACCATGTCCTGAAGTGCCACATCTACAGGTTGTTTGAGCACCTCCTGGGATGGTGACTCAACCACTCCCCTGGGCAGCCTGTGCCAATGCCTTTTCTTTCAGTAAAGAAATTTTTCCTAATATCCAATCTAAACCTCCCCTGATGCAATCATGCATGGTCTGGTAGGCAGTATACTTTGCATCAATAGGACTGACACTTAAAACCACTTAAACATTGTTTTAAAAGTTCCACCTGAAATTTTGATGATTTGAGCAGTTATAAGTCATTCTCAGAAGACTGTCTGTCACAGGTTAAAAAGCAGGGTGTCAATAGAGTGACAGATGCTCTCTATTAACCCCCACCCTCCCACCAGAGGAAGGGAAAAGGAAAAGGAGGAAAAGAGACAGACTTACAAAATGAATATAAAAAGTTTTACTAATAACACTAATATTACTAATAATATTAATAATAAGAGAAATAAAACAAAATATACAAACCTGACACTGAGTTCCCTGGTGCTGGGTGCTGGGGCACTGGCATCCAGCCAGCAGCTGCCAGGATGCACCAGGAAGTCCCGGACTGGCCTCAGCAGCAGACAGGAACCGGACTCAGGAATGCGCGGATCGGAATCTGGATCAGTATCGCAGGTAGAACAATGAGCAGGGTCCTCTTCAGAAGGTGGCCATGGACGAAGACAGCGAGACCCTCGTGATCCCCCAGCTTTAACTGAGTATGCATGGCATGGAACACCTCGCTGGTCAATATCGGGTCACCTGTCCTGTCTGCCCCTCCCTGCAAGTGCAACCCTTTTCAACTCCTCACTTGCGGGACCTAAGAGGTCTGTCGGTGACCCTGGCTGCTATAGTGATAATTATACACAGGGGCCTTTTTGTCTGTTCCTTTCCTACCACTAGCTCAATGTAACTGTAAACATTAGGTGTTCTCAGCTTCGGAGTGGACGCTGTCTGTAAAATATGCAGCCAGCTTCAGAAAAATGCAGTTACTTAGAAGAACTTAGCTGTGAAAGGAAGATTCACTTAAAGAGAATTGGTTCTGTCTTAACCAAAACCAGGACACTGTCTCTGAGCAGAAAAACGTTTCTCTGAATTTCACTGTCCTGCAGTAGATCTTCTGGAAAATGTACATAGATATCAATAAGTGTTTGTCAGGTTACATTGAGAATTTGCCTAAAACTAAGACCGAGAAAAAACAGGAAGACCTTGTGATCATTTAGTTTCCCTAGGATCTTTCACTGAACACGTACCCTGTCTCCGTTCCTTTCCCAACTCTCCTTCAGTGTCCAATTGAATCATTAAAAAAAAAAACAAACCACAAAAAATCCTTAAATGTTTACTACATAGAGGTTTTTGAGTTATTCCTCTTCCAGCGGTTTTACAATAGAAAAAGCAATATAGCCTATTGATGAATTTTATACAAGCATTTTAAAGAAAATCTAAGCTAAGTTCATTTTTTCTCTGTTTTCAGTGTATATGCCACTGTATACAGCAGCCTACTGTGTTCTAATAGCTGAGAAGAATATGGTCGAGATTAAATTGTGCATTCGGGGGAATTCCTGCACACAGTGTTGTTGACTGTTTTTCTTGATTTTTGTATAAAGGCATATTTTTATTAATGTTTTTCTTGGAATTTATCAGTGTTTATCAGCATAAAGATTTATTAAGCTACAGTTGCCATGTCTTATCAAGGGGATAAGAAAAAACAAAGGGAAATCTTTGCATCAGTACAACATGTACAGCACTACAACACGTGTAGAACTATTCAATCAGATCACATTCGCAAAAGAGGAAACGAACTGTTTTACACTTTTTCTCTTTTTTGCCCCCTTTTCTCTTTTTTTGGACAGCTTTTAAAAGACTTCCCGGATGAGCTGCGCTCTGACATCACCATGCACTTGAACAAGGAGATTTTGCAGCTCTCCCTTTTCGAGTGTGCCAGCCGTGGTTGCCTCAGGTCTCTGTCTCTGCATATCAAAACCTCCTTCTGCGCTCCCGGGGAATACCTCCTCCGGCAGGGAGATGCCCTGCAAGCGATCTACTTTGTGTGCTCAGGTTCCATGGAAGTCCTGAAGGACAGCACGGTGCTGGCGATTCTCGGTATGCTTGTAATCACAGCTTCAAAGAGAAAGAACGGTCCTCCAGTGCAGGAGGACCTTCACTACTAATTGATGGCTTAGCGTATCCTAGTAGTCTGATGACAAAGAATTCGTACCTATGGACATCCCTAATTTTTTTAGTTTAAACATACTTATTTTTTGCCCTAGGAAGCTTTCAATTGCTAGACTGTTAGCTGTGCAATATTTCACTTGTATCCTGATTTTGTTATTTTCTCTCCTTTGTATGTAAGGAGGCACTTGCTAGCTTTGCAGTTTGCCACTTTCAACTAAATTTAATGATAGCATTGACACCTCAAAGGACATTGGTTATTAGTTCCTAAATCTTTCATGAAAATTAGTGGCCAGGCAGTGCTCACTCTAATGTTGCCAAATGAAAGAAAGCAACTTTAGCCTGCTCTCATCCTTTGACATCTGCATATGAGCACCTCTTGCAGGACAGCTACGTGATGGAAAACAAGCAATGTTGGCTCTGCTCCCCAAAGAGTTACTTCTTCAAGCTAATTCATGCTGCCAGCAGTTATCTGAGTATATTAGAACAGAAAAAGGCCAGAAGTTCTGTTCTAATAAATTTAGTTTAGTTGTTGTTTGCTAGATGACTGTTTTGACTTCTCTACAGTTAAGCATCTGTAGCTACAAATTTCAGTGATTGGACTCCAGCCGTTTTTTCCCTGACAATGCTGGGTTACTTAGACTTCCCAGACCACTATTTTATAGTTCTGTCATGATTCTAATTCTAGTAGATTAGTTTTGTTTACTGAACCATTCTCACTGACAAGAAATACAGCAACAATACAATGAAATCCTCTGATTAAATACAACTGTTTGGTTCCTCTTGAAACTATTACTTAATATCTAATAACAGTTAAGATATTTTTAATAGGAAAATATTTTTAATGTAACAGGTACTGTCTGAGCATGCATCTTGGATTTGGTAAAAAATATCAGCCACAAGTGATTTAAAATATATCCATAAAGAGAAGAAATTTACAACTTTGACTGCATGTCCCAGATATATTAACAGATGCGTCTGCATAAACATTTATAAATAAGTTTGTTTTGCAATGAAAAAGAAAGAAAGAAAAATCTAATAAGAATAACTTACATGATTCTGTTTATGCAACAAAAGTTGATATTCAAGGTACAATCATTTCACTGCTGCAGTAACTCTACATGAAACTTCATCCTACTACCTACAGCCTTTGCTACATGATTTTCATTTGAAAAGAATCATACATTAGCATTACCAGATCAATTTTTGTATATTTCAGGCTAACATTATTTTATCAAACACTGTAACTACAATCAGATACTACTCTAACATTTTTTCCAACTTCTTTATGCATTATTGATACTGTGTGTATGCCTAAAAAGTTTCTGATTAATATGTTTAAAGATCAGTTTTGGTATACATGAAATATTTTTTCCTTGTCCATATTTACACAGCCATCAATAGATTAGCATTTTCAGCCCTCTGCTTAATATAATCAAAGAAATCTAAAGAACTGCTGATACTTACAGTAAAAAGTGAATTATTGCTCAGCTTTACACTATATTTTGTTATGTAAACATTACATCATGTGATGACTAATCTTCTTGTCATCTGTCAGATTTACCTTTCCCAGATTGACCAAAGTTAGTACTAGTTCTTATTTATACTAATTGCAATTTTTAAGAGGCCTCAAAAGTAGCATTAATGTATGTATATTCCTAGCATAAAAGAAAATCCTTCCCTACCATGGGTTTATGATAAGCACTTTTGAGAAAGTTGTACAATCTCCTTGTCAAGACAAACAACGACCAGTAGTATTTTAAAGCACAAAATTATCTTATTTAAGCAGCTTCAGGGATGGTTGGCTGCTCATTTAAACTTGTTCTTCAAGGACACCATTCCTTGTGTAATATCCAGTTGGAATCACATGCTGGGTGGATTTTCAGATTTTACAATCTACACTTATTAATCACAGAACAATGTAAGATTGGAAGGGACCTCTGGAAGCCAACCAACCTAAACCTGCTTCAAGCAGGGCCAAATTAGCTCAGCTTGCTCAGGGTGATGTCCAGGTAAGTTTTGAACACCTCCAAGGATGGTGATTCCACAGCCTCTCTGAACAGCCTGTCCCATTGTTTGACCAGCCTCACGGTGACATTCATTTCCTAACTTCTAATCACAATTTCTTATGTTACAACTTGTGCCCAGTACATCTTGTCACACAGTACACCACGAAGAGGAGTTTAGCTCAGTCTTCTCTACACTTTTCCATTAGGCTGTTGAAGACAATAATAATGCCATTTCTTCTTAAGGCGGAACAATACAGTTTTCCAGCCTCTCCTTGTACATTATGTTCTCCAGTCCCTGATCATCTTGGTGGCCTCTTCTGGACCGACCCTAGTATGTCAATATTCTGTCCTGTACTGGGAAGCCCAAAACTGGACACAGGACTCCAGATGTACTCTGACAAGTGACATATAGAGGGGAAGAGTCATTTTCTGGGGCTTGTTGCCTGCACTCTTGGCCACCTTTGCTGCAAGGGCACACTGTCGGCTCATGTTCTACTTCTTGTCCACGAGGATCCCCGAGTCCTTTCCTGCAGAGCTGCTTTCCAGCTCATTGGTCCTCAGCCCACGCTGCTGCAGGGACGTTTTCCATCCCGGGCGCAGGACTTGGTATTTGTTTTTGTTGAACTTCATGAAGTTTCTATTAGCCATTTTCTCATTCACTGAGTTTCCCCTGAATAGCAGCTTTGCCCTTCAGCATATCAACCACTCTGCCCAATTTGGTATTGACCACAAACTTGCCAAAAATGCACTCCATCACACTGCCCAAGTCTTTAACAGACAATCTGCATTAACTTTTGAGGAAGACCTCTGGTTCAACGATTGCTCTTCGTACTTTATACCTCAGATCAGATGTTTACGGAAGCTTTTCATTATAAAATTTTTGTGCTCTTCAATACATGGTCAGTCGTGGTTTTTAATACGTCCATTATTCTCAGGCAGCCTTGCCCATAAGTGACAATAGAATGGTTTAAGAATTTATTCTTTTTTCTTGACAGAAGTGCCATCAAGCTACACATCTATTAATAGCCTATACAAATAAGATGATACACCATGAAGTGTAGCTATGCAGCCAGACCTATCATCAATTGTGTATGTTTTGCAGTCCAAGTTCTAAGTCAAAAGGTTGTTTGAACTGACGATCTATACTTCATCGTGTCATTATTAAAATGCTATCTTAACATCTGTCTGTTCTAATTGAAAAGAAAAACAGGCTAGAACATAATGTTCACTTTTTGAAATACAAAATCGCACCTTCTACTAATTACTAGCATAATTTCTAACTTTATACTTATTTACTTGATTGCTCTCTTAAATCAGGTAGTTACTTACCTGGAAATCAGTCATTGTACCGCCAATCAATCGCATGTAAGTTTGCACCTGCAAAAAAGAAAAAAAAAAGACAGTTTTTAGACAAAGATCCTTTAGAATGTTATTAACTAAACAGTGCAGTAGTAACAATGGGATTTAAGATTTAGCAACTATGTTAAACAGATTTATGATTCAAAAAAGAAGTAAAGAATTCATGCTTTGAAGATTATTAATTTCATATTTTCTTTTAGGTAAAGGAGATTTAATTGGAGCAAACCTCTCCATTAGGGATCAAGTTATTAAAACAAATGCAGATGTTAAAGCTCTAACGTACTGTGACCTCCAATGCATTATCCTCAAAGGTCTCTTTGAAGTGCTCGACCTGTACCCAGAGTATGCTCACAAGTTTGTTGAAGACATACAGCATGATCTCACATACAATCTAAGAGAAGGCCATGAAAGTGATGTAAGTATCTTTAAAGATCTCTGCAGCTATTGTTACCTTTCAGATGTTTATCCTACTTTAGCCAGTTCTCATAATTTCATCACAGTAAAGAAATAATACACAGATTACACCAAAAGGACCGCTCATTTCGTTTGTTTGATAATTCAGTCATTACCTACATGAATCATTTATCAATTGATCAGATCATAAACAGCAAACATATTCTCTGCTTCTAATTCTTCCATAGAAAACATCATCTATGAGAGAACATTCTTCTTTAATATTTTGTCCTTTTTACTTATGTTTAAAAATAATTCATATTAATGTAAAGCATGTGTCCAAATAAAAGTATTTAACTATACCTTTTCTAGAAGCTCATGTGCCAGCCTAATGAACATTCATTTCATAGATCACTGATTATCTCTTCTCAGTTAAGAATGTCACCATACACATTCAAAATGAGAAACAGTTGTTTCTCACCACACTGCAACTAAAATGTGTTTTTCCACTTAAATGAGCAATTTATGTGGAATAACAACAAGAAATTCAAGATAAAGCACTGCTGAAAGACTTCAGTATAGACTTGCCAAAGTATTTTCACTGATATTATGTAGCAAATATTTATATTCAGATTTTAATAGTGAAAAGATTTTATGACAGCTCTCCTTTTCTGACTTAACTGTGTGAGTGTACAATCATAGCAAACGCCAAACTTTCAGTTTGATATTTAACAGTTCAGGTATTTGCCTTTGTACTGTGCTTCTCCTTACACATGGAGAAAAGTAACATTGAAAGCACATGCCTAGGGACAAGTATACTTTCAAGACAGGGGCCAAACGTAATGCCAAGAATGCATGAAAGGCAAAAACGGTTATCATCTCTTCAGGCAGACACCAGGAAGAGTTGCAGAGCTTTGTAACTCCACACCCTGCGTGGCTGTCATCTTCCACATCGCATTGTTATGAAGAGTGGCCTGTTGCTTGGGTGGTTTCTGGAGAAAAGTGTTGATGGCTGCCCTGCTGCATGCTGCTGCAGCACTGCGGCTTCCTGGCTCGTGCCCACTCACACGTGCTTCTGTGCAGGTGGCAGCGAGTTCTGCGCTGCAGTAGTCACCCAGGGAGTACGTTGCCAGCCTGAACACCCTCTAGGCTGACAGCACTGCTCCAATGCATGCAAGAACAGTGGGCCAAAGTCCTTTTTTGGCTCAAACACTCGATGGATGCGTTATATAGGTTGACTTTTCTATGTAAGCTTCTTACTAGGTGTACTTTGGTACAAGTGTTTCCACAACAATGCTCTTTAAACAATTGCAGTAGAAAGGTGTAAATGTGCAAATATAAACCTGTAGAGAGGAAAACAATCAGAGTATCTCATTTGTTTGTCTCTTGAAATGTTACCAAACTTCCTGCTGCTGAAGACAGCAGCTATCTGTTACAAGAGCTTGAAGATCAGTTTGTATAATACATTTTCCTCGGCGAGGAATGCTTAATCTGAAAAGGAGTTTAATTCCATGAAAAGACAAGGTTTGAAGCTGATTGCATTCTCCTCTCCAGTTTTGTCATGGACCTTGATGGACTCCCACAAGGTATTGCTTCATGCTTTTCTGTATGCTGACAAATTTGGGAATCACTATATCAGCTGCATACACACTCAGCTTTTATAAAATCAGGGACAATTCTTCCCAATTAGAGTTGGCTGGGTGATGTACAGACTGTCTGTGAGAGCAAGCCTACACCAGTCTTGAAGGTGACTGCACAGACAGGAAAAGCAGCTCCTCACACTCGCTATGGAAGACAGGATTTAAAGCAATGCAGGCCACACCAAAGGACCATTTCTGCTTTAAAAGTAAAATATTTGCAGAATATTTGAATATATGCTGTATTTTCATGGTATAACCCATTATCTTAAAATTAAAGGGAAAAAAAAAAGATCCTGACACTGAGTAGCATCCAGTGTCACAGGCATATATAGAGAACCCAAGACAGCTTATTATTGTGTCACTTTCTCCTACATCCTTGGGTTAACTATGCCCTCCCACTAGTATTCCTCTTGTAGCAGTACTAATCTTGGTCATGTGCATCTCATTTCTGATCCAACCATTTTACTTATCAACAAAGAGCAAGAATAAGGTGGCCAAAAATCACACCACCACAAAAAGAAGGCTCACAAAATGAGGGGTGATACCTACGGCAGTATTAAGTGCACCTGGTCACCCACTCGCTTGCTCTGCTTCACCTAGAAAATACCATGTCTTCATGAATATAACTTGGACGCAGAATTTAATTACCTGGTGGTTTACTCTCACAGAATAGTAGGTTTTCAGAAGTACAATTTGAGGGTATGAAAAAATTACTTTTTTTTTTTTTCAGTAAAGCATAATTTCTTGGGAATGGTGCTATGGAGAGTTTGGCAACTGTGACACTGCATCTTGCACTGATACAAAGAACAAGAGGCCTCCTTGACACCTATGCCATGCCTCAAGCTGTAATGAAGTCCCAAAGGAAGATAAGACCTGTGCAGGCACTCACTAGAACACTATCAATATGTGTCATTTATAAAAACAAAACATGATATTCCAGAAGATTCAAAAACCTATCTTTGCAGACAGGACTCATAATTAATAAGAATCTACTTTTCCTTTTGTAGCCTTACTAGTAGTATTCTGTCTCTCACAAGAGCATCCCTTCCCCCTCCCCCCAAAGAAGGAGAAGCTACTCTCTTTAAAATGAAAATACTCCGTCTCAGAAGCAGGGGGAAGGACTGCTTCCTTCAGTGCGTCTGCAGCGTAAATGAAACATAATGAAAAAGATTGTACAAGTGGTAGATTCTTCCTCCGGTTGGGAACATCGTGTCTTACTGCAGTTTAGCGAGGCTGCTTGATAATAAAATAAATAAACAGACAACTAAATTTTAAAAGGCAACTAAGAAGCAATAAAACCAAAGAAATTCTTTTTCCCCCAGAAAGGCATTGTCTGACAAAATGGTGCTTAATTCTTGTCCTTTGGAGAGGCTGGTGTTTAGAATTTATTAAATTTTAATGATTGAGTTGTGGGGTTTTTTAATATAATAAAGCTCAAGTTGCTATTAGCAATACCAAACAAATTTCGAGGATGATCTTCATTTTCTACTGGGAAACCTGACAACTGGCCAAACCAATTAAAGGTGAAAGCAGCTCCAAGCTCTGGAGCGTACAACAGAGGGCACATGCTGGGAAGAAAAATGTCCACAAATTCTAATCTAAAACAGAATAAATAGTTAGAATTAAATATTTTAATATGCTGAGTTTTATGGTTCATTCCATCTAAGCATTAAATAAGTATTTTAAGAGTATATATGTAATTCCACCTTATTTCTTTTAATAGGCTTATTTCTAGACTTTTATCTTTCTTTGTGGCAACTGGTGGTATAGCTCCTGCAGGCAGTAAAAAGGGCAGCAAAGAGTATTTTGAATGCAAGCACAAAATTCATCTGAAAGTCTGCCTGGCCATTGTCTGTTTGTCAGCTAGTAGATTATGTATTTGACATGTGTTCATTCTTGTCTCTTTAGTCACGCTTTTTCTAGATATTCTAATATAGCTCTGTTGAATTTATGAATGCTGCTTTCCAATATAGTAATAATACAGAAGGAATTCTATCTGTTACGTATCTGATTATCTATTATGAATTAGTAATGAAAAATAGCATGACATTTCTGATTTTTTAATGTGTCTTTATTGTCTACATAACGAGTAGTGTTTTGCTTTAAAAAAACAAATCAAAGTTATCCTATTTGCAATTCTATAGTTATTAAGGAAAAAGTAAGCATTTTTTTCTTAAAGAGTTGCATTTCATTTCGACAAGTATTGTAAGGTAAAAATATTGATAGAAACTTCAGTCACATAATTACTGATGTGGTTAACTTTCAGAGCAAAAAAAAGTATCCTATTTCTTGGGTATTACCTATGTGTTTATAATAAAACCTATACATTGAAAAAAATAATTTCCAAGCCAACTCTTACTACACTGCTACACTTAGTCATAATTCCTCCACCCCAGCCTAGATCATAGCTGGTCCTGTACATTGCAGGACAATTACAGGTTGCAAAATATTTTTCACAATAAATAATCTCTGTAGAAGATTTCCTAAATAATCCCAGCCACCTTTTTAACAAAGAGAGTTTTGCCATGCTATCCAGTAGCCGTGTAGAAAGAAGTGGCTTACCTTAGAAACATCAAAAAGCCCTACTTTGGCATTTAGAGTAGGGTTGTATAACTTTGAGGAAAACTTGTCATTTTTAAACAAACTTACATGCAGTTAAGCATCCACGTTTGTCAACATCTGGCAGAGGACTGCGTACTATTACTGCAGATGTAACTCATTGGTGCTTATTGTCTGTGGCACAGCAGGTATAAATTCTGCAGAAGAAAAGACCAGTCAATGGCAATTTTTGTGTTTCTATGCAAGAATTACTACAAGTAGAATATAGAAGGGAATAAATCACTCAAAGCAACAGAAGTCTAATACTTTATCTGCTTGAATTTTCTGAAAAAAAAAACACCAATAAACCTTAGATTCCTATTTGTTATCTTTCTCTTTAGTCCATGTGCGCTTGGCAGCAACACAGAACAAATTCCCATTGCTCTGTTAGAGACCCTAAGTGACTGATGGCTGTGCATCCACTGCTTTCTTGCCTGTCAGCCACCGTATTTCCATTTCTCCTTTATAAATCTTTTGATATGAGATGGAGTCTGCAAACTTCTCATCTCGGTGATTATAGTGTGCGAATGAAGGTGCTCCTCAGGCTATCAAAAACTAAAATAATTTAAAAACTGTGAACCTGTAATTAACTTTGAGACGTGCTTCCTGATGTGTTCACTGGAGTAGGTCTCTTACCTGCCTGTGTGCATGGACTGCTCTGCAATCAGTGCTGCTGTGAAATATTGCTCAGTGCTCTTTCACATTTTACAAGCTACTCGGATTTTTCATTCATGCTTCTGGGACCATCTGGAATTTTTTTTTCCTTCTTCCCTCTCTCTTTCTGCCTCTCCATCTTCCCAAAATAAATTACCCTATTTCTGAACAAGGCAGCACTCATACAACATCACTTACACAGCTCAAGTTCTATATTTGTATGGAACAAGTAACAGGATTGTGCAGCTGTAGCAGGGCATGACCACTGGCAAAACAACCCAGAGCAGTTCCTTCACCTGTTTCACAACTTCTGATCTTAAATGAATGAGAAGCAGTTTGTGAATGAGCTTTGTCATCCATCTCTCTGCAAGATATGTCACAGGTGTCCTACCTGTATTCATGACATGAAGCATGTTTCGCTGGATCTTTGGCTATTCTAGGTGGATGCTAGTTTCAGACAACCGATCCTGCTGCAATACCCTCCTCCTTGTGTAACGTTACAGTCAGTCCTTCCTCCATTCCCTCAACCTAGCAATTACCTGCTTCACTCAGCATGGGAGTAGGGCTGACCTGGAGCTATAGTGCAAGCCAGGCTTCACTCCTTTTTGTTGTCTGCTAACTCATAAAGCTTGTTTACTTGCAATCATTGGTGAGCATGATGTGTGGTGCCTCTGAGCCATCCGTTCACCTAGTACCACTCAGGATAATCATCTCACTATCATGTTTCTAATATATCCTTCAATATGGTACACCGCTGAGAAATAATTCAATAAGGAAACGTGTAATTCAGAAAGGACAGTGGTACGCCTTTTCTCTTGCAGGTTTGGTGGCCTTCTCATTTTCTTTCCTCGTATCTTTACTTGAACATTTTTTTTCCTGGTATGCTCTTGTCTCATTTCTGTAGCATTCAGTCATTCTAATATTTTGGAATATTTGCTATCTGGTTTTGTCTCCCTAATAGTTTATTTTTCTGATTTGCAGTCATTTTCCAGTTAAAAGATTCATCCCACTACAACTTCTTAATGCAATTATGTAATTTTTTCCATTAATTAATTTTTTCATTACTTCTTGTGTTTTTACAAGTATTTTCCATTTTACACCTAAAAGAAATATACAATTGAATGTAAGAATGAATCCAACAAGATGTGGAAGAGACCAAAGGAGAGGAGAGGAAAATAGCCCATTTAGTTTTGTCTGGGAATAGATATGTGACCCACCTCAAAATTCCTACACCTGTGGTCACTCATTTACTTTTGTGAATGGGTTAAGAGACAGGAATTATGATCACTAGTTATGCATGATTTGTAACAAGACTATTCAATGCACTTATGTAATTCGGATTTTCACAATTGCACCTTGCCACCTTCTTGACAAATACAAACAATTTTCACTGTAAATAGAATTCAAATATTTAAATAAGTGACAAAATTTTACTTACAATTATAGCTTTTGAGTCATTTTGAGTGCTCTCCATCCTCATTCATTTCAGTTCCTGAGATTATTGCATTCTGCATCAGATTATAAAGCTTAGCCAGAGGGTTACACATTGAAAAAAAAGTCCAGGCTAGCAAAGAAGCTTATTGATGTTTTTAGACTGTGATATGAGGAGTGTATAAAACATCGTGTCAAACAGAATTTTACCCAGGAAAAGCTCCTGGCTTTCAGAGAGTATTGCCTTGGAACTTAACTGTATTTCTCTTTTAATTACACAGGGATGCTACATGATAACTTTTTCCAATAAACATCACTGTGTCTAACAAAACATGATAATGTAACTTGTACAATATTAATACTATATCTTTGTCTTTACATTGGAAAAAATGGAAAAGAAAATTCACCCTCTAAATTAATATAATTTTAAAGTTAAGATACTAATGTATACTAATGTATCTTAACCTTAAATTTATATTAGAGGGTAAATTTTTTTTTCCATAATTGCTTTTATTTTGCATTGATATAGCAATGACCAGATAGTGGCCTTAAATTCTGAAGCACTCTTACAGTAAGCTATGCTTTTATTAGTCTGTGTAAAGTAAGACTAATTTATGAATGAAATGATAATACTTACCACAATTTCTTCTATGAGAATACTGGTTCTGAAGGCACAGACCAGCTTGAGATGTAATGAGCATGTCAGACTGGCTTACATGGTAAAGTACCTATATCACTCGCAGAGTCATTATAACCTCAGGATACATGTTGAAATGTGTGAAATTAAATATAATGTAGTCTTCAAGTAAAATGTCTATAATCAGTGCAACTTGTTTATCAAGCAGGCATTCTACACGTATACAAGCATCCATTCTCAATTTTATTAAGCTGGCACCATTTTTAGGGGTATTTTTTTAAATATCATAGAACAGAAGAACAGCTGAGGTTGGAAGCGACCTCGGAAGCTCATCTAGACCCACCCATCCATTCAAAGACATATAATCACATAAAAATGAAAGACAGCAAACATTTATGTACAAATGCACTGTAAGATTTTACTAATATAAACCCAAATATATCAGCATATTTTTCTTTTTAATCATCTATGCCTTCAGTCAGTAAAACCAGAGCTACATAAGCTACCTACATAACTGTAACTCAAGTTCTGCTGAAAATGTAGTTCCTACCTAAGACATAGAGATCACTTTTTAAATGCTGTGCTAAACAACATGCTTGTACCAACAAATATATACATACTGTATATACCGTACTGCATATATAGTAAGTATTCAAGAACTGGCTCCACTGAAAATCACACTGTGTTCACTCCTTCAGCAAAATCTGTATTGGATTTCTCTGACACTGGGTTTGATTTTATATCATGGTACTTAAAAAATTGTAGCAATTTTATTCTCTTATTGACTGCCCATGCTGTCTTAGTTTCTATCCTATGCAGAACTTCTTGAGTAAGCAAGCTGCCAAGAGCTCCCAGAAGTTACGTGCCCAGCTCTTCTGTATTATGCGTATACAGAAAACACTAATTGCATCTCAGGGGAAGGAAATTATGATAGCTCTCTCGGTTAACAAGGTTATATACCTAGACTTCTGCTGATATCGTCACATGCCAAGACATGACTTCTTACCCCGAGGTGAAATCTTGCGAATCGCTTTCACAGGTACTGGAAGTCTGCTGTCTTCCTCAGTTTTAACTCTGAATATGTCTAGGGGCCAGATGCATGCTCAACTTGCACTTTCGTTCCTGCTGGGAGAATTGACTAGAAGTTGATCTACTGATCAAGTTGCTACCCAAAAAGCAAAATATTCATTATTTAGATGAATTGTTTCTGAGAAAAAAAAAAATTAAAGGAAACAGATTATGCCTGTCCCTGCTTTCTATGTAAAGTTTACCCTGAAAGCCAGACAAAGCTGGATTTTCTTAAAAAATCTCCGCAGATATATTGCTGTCCTCCATGAGTCACAGAATCACAGAATGGTAGGGATTCGAAGGGACCTCTGGGGATCATCTAGTCCAACCCCCCTGCTAAAGATGGTTCACCTATACCAGGTGCATAGGACCTCGTCCAGGCAGGTTTTGAATATCTCCAGAGAAGGATAATTCACAAACCCTCTGGGCAGCCTGCTCCAGTGCACCTTTACTCTCAAAGTAAGAGTTCTTCCTCATGTTCGGACGGAAATTCCTATGCTTCAGTTTGTGCCCACTGCCCCTTGTCCTGTCACTGGGCACCACTGAAAAGAGTCTGGCCCCATCCTCCTGACACCCACCCTTAAGATATTTATAAGCATTTATAAGGTCCCCT
>Ga0065711_1005669_pt1 | contig 19495 bp, 6 predicted proteins | sample Hoacrofraction12_FD_59098 | JGI IMG/M metagenome (GOLD analysis project Ga0065711, IMG submission 59098) | Hoatzin crop microbial communities from Cojedes, Venezuela - Epithelial fraction 12 v2 (version 2) | ecosystem: Host-associated > Birds > Digestive system > Esophagus > Crop | place...
GCCTAGCTGTATGGTCTTCCCAGCTGATGTCAGGGTGGTTGAAGTCCCCCATGAGAACCAGAGCCTGTGACTGTGAGGCTGCTTGCAGCTGCCTGTAGAAGGCTTCATCAACCTCCTCCTCCTGGTCAGGAGGAGTGGTAAGTCACTATTCATTTAGTGGTAAGTCAGGGAATGTTAAAAACAAACAAACAAACCACTTTTGTTACCTTCATTCCCTTTTTTGTTCTCTCCATGCATTGTACTTACAAACAACAACTGTTAACACATTAACTATCTCAGGTTTTTGCTTAAAAGGTCTCTTAAACCAGGTCCTATCCCATTTAAAACAGAACAAATAACACATTCCATAAAACAGGAGCTACAGTTATATACCCAAACCCTAGTTTCTTAATGCTTTTTTAACTCTCTTATCTATTTTATGTGAATTCGGTGGCTGTCTCCTGTGAAAGAACACTGGCTACACCACAGATTTCACAGCACATCTGCCATGGTGCTGTAAACGCATGCAGAGGAGACTGAGAAAATGCAGCAGTGTATATCAAGTAAAAGTTCTCTCTAACTAATCAAGTCTACAGGGACAGCATGCAGTGTCACAAGACATATCGCTCTACACTCGAATGAGGTTGTCAGCCACTCAGAGGCTTGCAAACTGCTGACAGCAATACGCACTATATGGAGTCTTCTAAAGCAGACGGCGGTAGCTTCGTAAAGTACATACCTGTTTGTGTGGATGAAGCAAAAAAAAAAGATACCAAATATGAAAGGGCATTTGTAAATCTATCTTTCTGTATTGCATTGCTGTGAACAAAAGTAAACTCAACTGAAGTATGTCACATGAACACAAAAAATGTTACTTTGCAGGTTTCTCAAAAATGCATATATACATTTCTATATTTACAGATCAACACAATATGCAATTTATTACAATACCACGTGCCAAAATAAATGCAATATTAATATAGAGAAAAAAAGATAAACTAGAATGTTTCTAGCATTTTACAGAGAAAACTCATAAATTAAGAAGTCACCCTAAGAGATAAGAATTTATACATTTTTTACAGATGAGTGAACTCAAGTAGAGCTGCTTATTTTAAGTATGAGCTTGATCCTACTGAATAGAATGATTAAAAATGACATTAAAAGTGCATATTGTTCAGACTCGTAAGAAGTTCAAGAACGAAAGCAAAAGACTTTCTTCTGTCTTTACTCGAGTCACTGAAGAAAACCACCACTCTTTAAGAAGTCACATTAAATCCTCCTATTAGTCTCACCCTAGATTCTTTCATTTATTAGAGCAAATACGTTGGGAATGCATTTATTAATATATATTCATGCAGAACAGCAATGAATAAGTACCTTTGAAGAGTGTGCAGTTGTATTGCAACATTCAAAATTCTGAAGAATGGTCTTTATGCCTAGAAGCTGTTTCTCCTGGAGAAACTGAGAAGCTGAATAGAAAAGATTATGTCTCTCTAAATCCTGTCTTGCTAAACTTTCTCTGTACTTCAGAAACTTTGGTATGTAGTTCTTTTGAATTAACCGAATGAATCCATAGACTCTACATTCAGGCTTTCATTTAGAAAGTGATTTGTGTTCTGTTTATATTTATTATAATTAATCTCAATTTACAGTTTTATTTTGCTGATACACATTTCAATTCCATTAGAATCAAATGCTTCTACCCAGTGCCTTTCCACCCACTGATGTGAATAACATTGTTTCAGTATCAATATCATTCTGAGCAGTTCTTAAGAGCTGATTTTTCAGTGGGTTTTAAAGGTATATTTGAGAACATACATCAAATTCTGGTTGTGTGTATATTACGTCTGTTTGTGTAAAACCTTATTTTTTGCTTTACTATCTAGAGCACCTAATCACGTTTGTACAAATCACATACGACTATGAAAAGCACCATGCATACTTTTCAACAGTGTAGAAAGAGACAAAAACTGCAACCAACCCTGCATAATCAGATTTGCTTTAAGAAGGTTCCCTTCGAAGCGATTAACTGTCGACTAATACATTTGTTTGGAGGTTATACTAGTACTTTGAACACGTAAAAAGCACATACAAACAACACTGCCTCTATAACGGCACAAAAGCACATCCATGTCCAGAAAATACAGCAAATAGGTGGCATACATATTTGGTATCGTTCCCTCCACAATATTAAACCTCTCTACATTAATTCACTGTATCGTATTTTACAGAGTACCCTTCATAAACAAGGTAAGTCATAGGACAGAAAAACAGCTGATAAAGAAGGTCACAGAATGAAGGAGATACCCCAAGTGTGCAAATCCTTTGGCAGGGAGCAAAACTGAAAGGTTGGAGGAAGAGTGTAAGTGCAAAAGAGATGAGGAGGAACCAGGTAAGTGCAAATCTACTGTGAGTTCTGAAAAGGAGGTTATTATTGAATTGCAATGGATAAGAAACCAATGGGAGTGACAGAGGACAAACCATAGCCCAGGTTCATGGAGAAGGAGCGCATTTTGCTTGTGACATTCTGTACACCTTTAAGTTTTGGGAAGAAGGATTGCCAAGAACTGTAACTGAGGAAGTTGCTGCTTCAGTCAGGAGGGATTAAGAGCAGCTCTGAAAGATGTGGAGTACCTCTGCTCCCACTGACTACAGCAGAGTTTGAAAGCACCCATTGTACTCATTTTTCTTTCCTAAGGTTTACGAGTCGGAAATACACGTAATTTTTCTGAAGAGGTTAATAAAACCCAGACAAGAACTACAACAATATTTTAAACTATTTTCATGAATAAACCAAAGGTTTCTCCCTATGGGAGCAAGTTTTACTTTTTGCTCGTTTCCATCTATATCATGCAGTGCCTTAATTATGCAGCAGTCTCAACAAATAAGTTGTCACAACATTTTAGAGTAGCTAATCCTATTGAAAATGCCAGCAGAAAATGAGATAGTGTCTTTATTGGTTTGGCTTAGTTTAACCTACCCACTTCTATCCACTAATGTCTTGAACAGTTCAGGATATTGTATCCACCAAAAAAAACTAACATCGTGGAAATATTAAGACTTGGTTACACCCTAAAAATCAAAGTACTATAAAGTACAAACTCGGGATTCTCCCCAGCCACTCAAAAGCCACTCCAGAGCATTTTAAAAGTTTGATTAAATTATTCTAAAATGAACGGGTTAGAGTATTTTAAGACCTGAAATAAGCATATTACTGTTTCTCTGAAATTGAGATGTTACTAACCACAGAGAAATAAATGAGAACATAACACAGCACTCAAAAGTCACTGGATATAAAGCTCATTATACCTTCTGACCCTAAGTTTCAACTGGAAAGTGGCTATACTAGGGAAAATTTAGGAATGCACTTGATTTGTGTTTTTTTCAATAATAGATATAGCTATTTCAATAACAGACAGCTATTAATGTATTATAGTATTTGCTATTCACTTGCCCAGAAAATCTCCAAAGTTATCATGAAATTAACCGATATCCATAATTTCTGTTCTCTAGATTTTTTTAGTCAATTTCAGTAGCCAGGTAATAAGACAACAACATACCTCATTATTCAAAGGGAACTGAACTTTGGTAATAAACAATTAAGGTATTTATAACTGCTCACTATAGGCCACACACGCATTTAGGAACCGATAATTCTTTTCTAAGAATAATTTTAAAGCTAATTCATTCCTGATGAAAGCAGATGGGCCATAATGTCTTTTTAGAGAAAGCACAAAGCTGATTCACTGACTGGGGGTAATACACTGAGCTACAAAATAAGCTAATGCATGTCAACAATCAAAGGTTTAAGGCAACAGGCAAGCTATGACACAGAAAAACATGATAATTTTCCTTGTGTTCTGTTCCTAACTTTGAAAGTAAATTACAGAATCTGTGGCAACAATGTTATTTCATATGCATGCATATCAGGACCTCCCTATAAACCAGTATCTTGTAATTTGGTCTATATACCACATTTTCCTTTTTGTTTTTAAAAATTCTCAGATCATAAATAACTTCTGTGTATTCAGGCTGGAGGTAGAAAATGACCTATAGGTGTAACAACATTTTTGAACGAATTAATAGGAACATATTTTGAATGAATAGGAACACATTACAGAAAACTGCTTTGGTGAAAATCTTCAGCTGGCAGAGGTGACGAGTGGCAACTACGACATTAAAGAAAGGATGTATACATGCTTGTGTATTTTTGGCAAAAGGAACACGTACAATTTTGTTGTAAATAGCAGGTTAGCTAACCAGGAAACCATATTCTTGAAATGAGGTACATTTAAAGCACAAATGTATGGATATTAGAGAAGAATCTCAGAATAACACAGCACCTCAAATTTTAATTTCTTAGGAAGTCCAAATAACTGAAGACCTTCACGTGCTATATAGTTACACACTCAGAGAAAAAAAAAAAAACAAAAAACAAAAAACGAATCTTGCCTTACCCGGCCAACTAGTATTGGTTCAGGTCCAGAAAATTCTTCTAAAACAAACATTTGATTCCAAACCCAGCCTCTCTTGGAACGGTTCAAAACCCTTTGTTCTTCAGTTAGCCGTTTTAGTCCTGTACTAGATCCGCTTGGTAGTACTTGAGACTGATTCATTGGAGCCATATAAATGGAAGGAAGGACAGCAATCCATAATATTATTAATGGAGTCCATGTATCCATAAGCATTTCCGTTAGTCTTTCCGGCATTGTACCACAAGCTACGCAAATCACCACAGAAATGAAATTATTACTTTGCCTTCCTCCAGACTGTAGCAATCCAATTCATCATGCAGTACAGAACATTTACTTACAGCTCCTCCATGTGTTTACAGCACAGTCAACGTAAAAATAGCTTAGATTATAAAAACATGATCCACTGAGTTTTCCAGTCATTAAAGATTCCTGGAAGGGGAAGAAAAAAGGTCAAATCAGTGACTAAAGAGCTTAGGAAAGCATTTTGAAAGATATTATTTATTTTTATGTCCTAAACAAACCATATTAGGTTTTAAATTTGTAGAACATAATATCAGTGCATACTAAACGGTTTAAAAAAATATTAAGTGATTCTGCAAATTCCTTCATTGGCTGAAATACTGAGAGAAGACCCAGATAAATAATTACACCCACTTAGGAAAACATTTTACCTGTAGTTTGTCTTAGGGTCTCAAGAAGCTCCTGGCCTTCTTACTAGCCTGTACGTTTTATGCAATCAACTATAAACACTTAGCACGTCAAATAATAAAAGTCAAACAAAATAATGTTCTTGCATAGACCTAATCTCCTTTCCTCCACCACAGAAAAACAAAAACCCTTCTCATAAGCACACAAGGCTCCAGCAGTACATTCTCATTTTAGCAATCATCTAGCTGCAGCAGCACACAGCCCAGCAGAGGAATAGGACTGTTAAGGCCACTGTGAAACCCACGATCCCCAAGCCAGACCACTGCCAGGACTTAACTAAGCTCATCTATGCACATCTGCACTACAGGACTCCCAGCGTCTCTCTCTCTCACATTCAGAGAACACACACAGTCAGAATTTATTTCAAAGACATTTTCCTTGATTGATGCTTGGGAGCATTTTGTCTGTCTTTCCCTAGCCACCCTTTCAAGTATTAGAAGGCCACATCAGGTTTCACCTCAGTGTAAATATTCCTTGAAATGGACAAGCAAGTTAACATAGCAGGGCCTGCTAATGCCACAGCAATCAGCAAGGCCTGAAATGCAGCCACAGATCACTTTGAGAGATAAATGAGACATGGCTCAGGGAGAAGGGCTGCAGTACAGCTGCTCTAATGAGGCTGGAGTTATGTAAAAAGGTCCCTGATACATTTTCTTCAATTGATTCCTATCCAATAATTTCATGAGAAACCGCTATATACGAGATGGGTAGAAATGTCTAGTCTTAAGCTTTTACTGTGACTTAGGCTGGTTTTTTTCTCATTTTGAAATGAGTTCCCAGTGTTGCATGTCTATGAAGATGTTTGGGGGTTGGGGTTTTTTGAGGGGTGATGTGGATGGATTTATTGTGGGGTTTTTGGTTTATTTTCTTTGTTGTTGTGGTTTGTTTTGTGTTTTTTTTAAGTTCACACACTCTCATGGAAAAAAATATCTGAAAACATGAACATCACCAGTAAAAGTCAGGTGTTATTTTAAAAACAAACAACGTAAAAAGTAATTTTTTTTGAACTTCAGTAATTGCCAAAGCAACTGTGAAATCTGTTGCATGAAAACCTGAAACTGTGAGAAACTTGTCTTGTTAAAAGAGGAGAAAAGCTGTTATCAAACTAAAACTCAATATCTCAAGTAGCATGGAAGAACGGTAAGCTAATAGTGCAGTGCTTTAACAGTGCATCAAGAATGAGGAGAACATCCATTACAGAAGTAACTGCATAGCTTAGAAACATCATTTAGGCCTCATTGCTGACTGAGATGGAAAGAAAGCAATCAGAGAATACAGTATGCTCTTGCAATGAAATTTGGGGGAAAAATGTGATGGAAGCAAGAGAGGCCTTCAATGTCTAAGCAGAGAATCCCAATCCCAGAAGAAGGAAAACGATGAGGAGAAAACAGTCTAATTGCTGGTTGGGAAAGCTCTGTCAAGTCACCTTCTGAAAACCTTCTTCAGACCAGGGAATCAAACAGAGGTTACTGCTGGTACCTTCTGGCACATGTTAGAGAGAGATCTCCTGGGGCATGTTTGGTGCTAGAAAGTATCGAAAGAGCGAAATAGCCAAACTTTCAATGAAAGCGGTTAAGTTTGTTTGTATGGGATCCTCGTGCATATGCGAGTGGACTTGTGGGTGCCTGTGTCTGCCAGGGGACAGATTTTTCCAATTACTTCAATAGAGCAAGAATGGAAACATAGAAGAAATAGAAGCATTGTAAAACAGAGTAATAGACACCATCTCCAAACAATATCCAGGATTAAATTAAAAACTGTGGGCATAAACTGAAAGCGCAACTTGAGAGTCCTTTTCTGTAGCTGAATTTTCAGTTCTTACATAAACAGTGATTTCTGACGTAGAAATAGAGGCCCACCAGAAACAGAACAGTACATTACACCTTTGTCCATAAAAGCCTTAAAAAGAACCCAAATGAGCCATGACTGACTTTCTCAATTTTCCAGTACAAATCAGTATAGTTCTTTCTACTCATAGGACCAAACAATAATAAAGCGCTTCTTTTCATATTCAAAAAGCTTTTTGAAAACAATTCCTAATTAATCTACACAGGCTGCCTTCTAAAATAGATTAAATAAATGAGATAAAACAATGTGATGCTTGCAGAAATATTTTTGTGTGAAGAACAGGATATTTGTTTTTCAGACTGCCATTCTGAATCCTTGGCAAGAATTAAGTTCATTTTAGTGCAGCCCTCCTCCTCTGTGCCTCCCCCAGATTTCCTGCCTGTTACTCCTTGATTACTCCAGTCAAATTTAGATCCTATCCACTAGCACTAATGCATAAGATTCACTGTGATTGGACCATCCTCACAGCAGCTCCCTATTCAACAATACCTTAAGGCAAATGAGAGTCAAAAGCAGACCAAAAACATTAGTGATACACATCACACGTCATTAAACCTAACTCAATGAAATAATCTGGTGAAAAGTGCAGTTAACAAGCTCAATATACACAAAACTGTGTGGTTCTCCAGTACTGACAGGAAAGTCAAGCAAGTGTTAGGCAGTGTAGGGTAAAGAAAAAGTCTGGTGGGGCTTTCGCATGTATCTGCATACTACACGGGAATACGATCAGTGTGTAACAGCAGAGCTGGATAAATTTCTCTGCAGTTCAATCTAGACTGCTGAAGCCGTTTGAGATTTATTTGAGAAACAGACTCTCATTTGGGATTCACTGCTCTATCAGCGAATCGTGGCATTTACTTTGTGAAATGCACGGAGATTGCACTGTCCTCAAATTTCTTTGCTGAATTTGGAAATGAATTTTCTTCTCCGTTCCTAGGAGCAGGACACTATCCACGTGGTTGGGAGCTGAGGGAAGGCGTTATTAAATACTTGGCCCTGCAATCTTCCTGTTGGTTAATATGAAAATCAAGAAATACTTGGTAATGAACTGATATGGCTACTGAATCAGGCTACTATAATGGTATTAAAAAGCCACATGTAAAGGGAGATCTGGCAGGTGGGGAAAACTAGCAGGTGAGGCACACTAACATTTTCCCTTCTTATATTATGCCAGGGTCTAAAGAAGTGGTGAGCTTGGAATGACAGCAAAATTATTCCAGTGAAGCCAGAACTACCTTTTGCTAAGCAACCAAAAAACGACAAGCACACGGCCCTTAAAGAGTATTTCCACCCTCACAAGGATCTTGTTGGTGTTGATAAAAGCCTAATTTCTGCTTTGAATTTGCAGGTATTCAAATAGCCCTGGGCTGTTTTCTTTCACAAAACTTTACTGTTCTTCTAAGTGGTTTCCCTGTATAGCGTGTGATATATACAATGATAGATACAACTCGAAAACAGCTTTAGCTCTTCATGCATCCCTGAGAGATGAAGGTGATATTTAAAATATAAAGAATTTCTTTAATGTCGCAAATAGATGAAAGAAAATGTGACGCTGTCAGGTAGCAGAGATTCAGACAGCTGTCTTATGTTTTTGAAACATAAGAGTGTATTCATAAATTTGGTTCTCCATGCACAACCTATAGAGAAACAGAAATAAAGCTGAGTGGTTTGTTTTTCACTTATGTCTGTGTTGATGCACTTTTAGAAAAATATTATCCTATTAACAGGAACATGCATCTTGGAGCACTACTGAAACAACTCTAAGCCACAGAGTGTGCAAGTTTTATTCAAGTACAACCCAAAGTGATTACAATGAAGTAGAAATTTATAACCTAACCCTAGAACATAACTAGTATACAGACTTCAGAAATTAATGTAAAATACATTGCAACCTCTTTTGGAGCTCAAAATCTATGTAGGTTACTTGTATGAGTTAACTGCCTGCATAAAGTTAGGGTCAGGTATGACAGTAGTAACAGCAGATACACTAACTGCTGACAGCTCTCATTTTGTGAGTGGTGGAAAGCTTTATGATGGCTAGCGTATCTGACGTGACTACCTTCATTACAATTTGTTTAGAATCACCCTCTAGCTTTAAAAAGGTGAACACAGGAATGCAGTAGATTTGTTAAAAAGATTAATAAAGTTAATAAAACTAGATTAATAATATAAAGTTTTTACTGAAAAAGAAGCAAAAGTAAGATGATAAAAAGCTTTAAAAAAATCGATTTATTTTTATGTTTCAAACCACAGAATATCTATCTGGTCAAGTAAACCACTTCATTACAATGCTAGTGCATTGACTTACACCACGATCTTAGTTTAAAAGATTTTAGAGACACTCTAGTGTTTCTTCACGTAAGAGACGCAGAGGGTTACCTTAAGAATTGCAGCAGCTTTTTCTTTATTCCATTCTGCATTTACCTTATCATTTGTAGTGATGATATGCAACAGCTAAGCCCTTTGACCTCACTATTTCATTAGGGTGGATTTTATCAATTCCTAAATGACTGTTATTACGGTAAAAAAAAAAAAAGAAAAGGTTTATTTAAATAAGCTACACTAGAGATGCCAGACAAAAGTTGGTGATTTTTGGTTAAAGCAGAGGGGTTTGGTAGAATTTTCAGGATCTTTTTTATACTGTGCACATTAAATGACCCCTTCAGCATGCATTCAGACAACTGATATCAAATTGCCACAATATGAGAAGGTAAACGATACACAAATGCATTTCAGTTCCACTAAAAATGTTTTAGGTATCTTTATACGGCGTAATCTCTACCTTTGATGCTAATTCAATATAAGCAAATCAGCATTACAATACATCCACCTCAAATAAGTGATGATAGGTGTTAGTTTACTGATCACCTAGAGAGCTCCAGCCAGCGCCGCTGTGTGACAGCAGGCAGATAGCCCATGCATTTTGCATGCTTCCTTCAGAGCCTTGGATGTCCATTTGACCCATTAGGGTTTTGTGTCCAGAAGAAGGAATTTAATTTCTGCCAGAAATAAGGATCCTTATTCCTGCAAAACAGAGCTGTGGGTAATAGTTTTAATATAAATCGGGAGAATGAAATAGTAAAGTTATCAGGCATCCTTGACAAAAACTTGCATCTTGTGACTTTCTTTATCTGAAATTCATTAAGCAACAATTAGTTTCTCTTTACACTATCACAGGTTTCCTACAGCTCATGATCAGGTATTGTACTTCCCCTGTCAATAGGCCTGCAAACTTGGGATCCATTTTGACATCCTGTACACAGCTACAGGTATTTTGTACCTTTTTAGTGTTTGCTATGTTAACATCCACGCAAATTCCTTGTTGTTCAAATTTCTAAGTGTTTGGCTTTTTTTGGGTTTTTTTTGGTTTTTTTTTTAATCTCGGGCCATTTCTCTGCTTCCTGATGATTTGTCCCCAGAGTAGCTAGAGTATCTTTTGGGGGCTTTTTGGCTTCACACTGGTCTTTCTGTTCCTTGAGCCCTTTAGGTTTACTTTTACTACTGCAGGTATTGGCTAAGCTACCACTTATGCTTCCTAGTCCTATTTCTCAAGGATTCAGACCGGGTCCTTTTCCATCAATAACAGCAACATGATGCAAAGCCTTCCCACCGTGGGAAGCACAATTATCTTTTCCTTCATTGATCCTCTTTTGGCAGCACAATCGAGCCTTAAGTTTTCAATAGTAAAAATATAAGTCCTTAGCACTCCTTAACCTCCAGTCTCACTTGTAGGAATAACTCTTACTCTTAAAGAGAACTGTGGTAGGAATTTTAATCTGCCATTAAACCTGAACAAAACCAAAGTCCATTAAAATAGAACTATCAAGACACCATAAACAACAAATAATCATGTCATCCTTGCCCGCATAACTTTGCTACATGCTCATCCTGTTTCTAGCACATATGCATTATGTTGTACCTGAACTTGATTTTAAATTACCTTGGATAAGGCTTTCTCGTGTTTCAGCTACAAAAGAACGAGTACTTCTTACCATAAATAATAACCATTATTCTTCGGTGGATTACCCATTTGTGTAAATTACATACCCCCCAAAATTAAAATTAAAAAGCATTTCTCCACCTTACTGCGAGACGAAGCGGGACCAAGGCTGTAATCAGACATGCTGCTATGGCAGTAGCTAAGATCCTGTTTACAGTGCCTGCTGCCAGCATGCCACTCGCATGCCCTGGCTAGACTTTACTGCCTCTCCTATCTGCCAGCAGAACTGTATGTGTAGTCACTCCCTAACCCAGTTCTGTCAAAACAATCTTGTTAACTTAAACGCTTTTAATAGTAAGGTGTTTTTTAAACCAAATCATTTTGACAGAGCTGGGTTAGGCCACTGCTCATGCTATTCTTCCACCAAGAGCAATCTTAATTTCAGAGGCTCTCTCCCCTCTCCCTCACAATATGCCAGTTGCACGTTTCCAATAATTCTTCTCCGTTCCCATTTGTTTCTTCACTGCAGTTTACTGTCCCTGCAGTTGTGCTGTTTGCAAGGCAACACCGTAAGACAGCTCAGTGAAATGTGGGTTTTTAAAAAATTGCAACAAACCCCTGTTTCAAAAAGCCTTTTCCTTCAAGTTTATAACCCAGATCATTGCATCGATTTAGTTTACAGCATGGCTGCACAAGCAGTTGCATCAGCACAACTAAAGAGCCCATAAACTACTGGACAACAACAGAAAGTTTTGCAAACGGCTGTGCTGCCAAAGAGCATATGAAGTTTGACTACATGTTTCAGACAGCATTCAGACAAACAGCTGAAGCAACAAAACTGAGTGGAGGATAACTTCTGGTAAAGAGAACAAGCAGTTAAGGATGCTGAAACTACTTAAAACCCTGATGGACTCCTAGTATATGACCACGGCAGCCCGATGCAGCTCCATTCACTGCTGCTGGCAGATTTTGGGGGTGGAAACCTCTCCCACCGTCTCAGCTGCAGGCAGGCTGCAGCCAGATGTGCTGTTCTGAGAAGAGTCTCCGTCAGGAGGTGAACTCCAGTGATCCCAACCACGAGCAGCGCACACCACCACACAGCCGAGAGGGTCTGGGAACAGCAGTGAGCCAGCAGCCAGATTCTGGGCCCTGCATGTTCTAGGCATGGCCCCAAATCATAAGTATACTTCGTAGCTGCTCTAAATTTCACTGACAAACAGTGATTTTAAGCGACTGTCATGTCACCTGGAGGTAACTGTAACACGGAAAAGCATTATGCACACAGCCTTTACTTCGGCCAAGCACCTGAAATTTTGAAGGAAGGAAAATGAGATGGGAAATGTTATGCTAACTCTGCTATAGCAGCAGGGTGACATACACTTGAAGTATACTTTGTGCTGTCAGAAACGTGCAGGAGTGGATCCTGCCAATACCAGTGCAAATCAATTGTCCAAGTTTATTTTGATATATTACGTGTGGCAATTACTTATGGCTGCTTGAAGAATCAAAGGTAGTTATCTAAAGAATTACTTCTTTCAACAACAACAGCAAGAGACATTATCTCTCATTTTTTTTGGTCTTAGATGTTCCATCCTACACACACACACGGGTAATTCAGCGTGCAAAGATATGCCACCTTATTTTTTACACTTAGCCATGCATTGCTGCACTTTAAAGTTCTTTCGGTTATTAAGCAAGTTATTAAGCTTGTGTCAAATGCTAAGGGACTGTTAAGCATAGTGTTTGTCAGTCTATGCACTGGGCATACAGCTGATGGGATCCATACACCGCACTGAGGCAATACAGACATGTAGAAATATACATGCTCGTACAGAAATGCAACAGTTTCTTCAGTATTTACACCTTTAATATTGGGGGATTTATTCATCTATCTGCTAGATTATTATTAGCAAAAGCAGGTTACTTCTGTTTAAGGGGTCTGTTTCAGAGGCAGAGAGAAGGAAGAGTTAGAAAAGTTTTTTTAAGCTAAATTCCCCTTCCTCAGTTTCCTTACGCCTTGGCTTTAGTTAGGAAATGCCACAACTGGTGTTCTGAAGTAGAAATGAGGCAGCTACAGGATACAAATAATACTAATACTCTGGGGTAAAGAGAAAATGATATGTACACCTCACATTGAAATACATCTTCTTTAATCAAAGTAAATATTGGAACAAATAGTCCGTTATTATTTGATTGCTTAACATGATACTTTATCATACCTACAAAGTCTATTTTATGTTAGTGACTACCTAAATCTTTTTTATACTTTTTGGCAAATACGTACTTTCAGAAAAACCTACCTTTTTTTTTAAAAAAAAAGAGTATCCTGGCTCTGTGATACCATCCTTAGTGTTTAACTTTTACTGAAATCAATAGAATTTCTCATTGGGGGTGCTTTTGTTACTCTTCAAGAGTAAAATCAACTTTAAAGCTGCCAAGGCTCTGATACTTTGTATGTAAAGTTGTCAGTCTTTCCAGAAGTGTTCACTACTTTACAGAATCAGTTTGAATTAAAAAAAAAAACATAGCGTTCTTGGCACTTCCAAACTATTGTTTCCTACTTTGTTATTATTATTTGCATTGAGTAGTGCTCAGGAATTCCAGTCATGAATCCAGCTGTGCTAGACATCGTACAGATACAGGACAAAGAGGCAGTATGTGCTCCACAGTCTGCAATTAAAGTAATACGACTTGTTTGATTGCATTTCCTCTCCAGTGAAATCAGTATCTGCAACATGGATTTTTGGGGTTTGTTTTTGGGTTTTTTTGGGGTCTTTTCTTATTTTTAATTTTTCATGACAGCTAATACCAAAACAATAGGCATTAAAATGACAATATAGCTATTTTAGATCTACAGTAGAACAAAGGGTATTTGCAAGCTTCCCTTTCAAACTCTTCTACTTAGAAAAGAAGAAAAAAAAAATTTCAAGTTTACAGGAGTCTGATACTCCACTGATATGTCTCGGTTCACCTCACATCATTGTGCTACGAAGGTCATGATGCAGCCTCAAATGGACAGAGAAGAAAGCCAAAATTTGGTTGAACAACCAAGGTGGTCCAGAAACTTAAACATGACAAAAACAGTTGTATCACCATTGTTTTCATTCTACAGTAAGAGGAAGAAATGAACTGAAGTCATTTTTATTCTCTACAGTCCACTGATTAAAGTGATTTTCCTTTGACTAAAATAGAACTGCATTACATATAGATTTAATAGCTTCAGCTCATGCCAACCTCATCTCTCAAACTGATGTTGATTTTTACAAGGGTGTATTACACAATTTGAAGACCTATACCACTTTTAAAGGAGAGAGGGGAAAAAAGGCAAGTTGTGCACAACATGGAGAGCTCATAAAAAGGCAAACAGATTGGCCTGTGACTGAGAATTAGGTGTTAACCATGCTCTGCCTAGGGCATCGTTTATCATGAGAGTTTCAGCAGCTGGGATGTGCTTATCCTGTAGTTGCTGAAAAATGTTTAAATATTAACAGAGGACATAAATATCTTGCTTTCTGGGCTTCTTATCTCAGTCTTTTTTTGATATATAACAAAGCTTTCCTTTTCATTGGTTTTCATTAAAGAATATTAGGTATTCTTTACATAAACAAACAAAACATAATAATTAAGGAAAAGAATCACAAGTTTTCCTGACACGTATTCTGATTAAACTAATACAAAATTATGGCCAAGTCATCATGATTTAGGGAAAGCTATATAAACTTTCCAGACATACGCATAAATGTGTGTGTGCATAAAAAAAAAAAAAACTTTAAAAAAGAAAAATGTGAATATAACTGGACTTTTCTAACTACATACAGTACTGCTGCAGTAAACTTACTCATTTCTTTTTTGCTGAAACATAAGAAATCAGAAGTAAAGGTCTTTAATTTTGCACCATTGAATCTGATGGCAGTCTTACCATCAACTTAAATGAGTTGTCTGGAAAGAATTAGGGTGCTCCAAAATGAATCTAATTTCTTACGCACGTTGAGGTTTTTGCTTTGATGGGCTTTTTCCTTCTTTGTTTGTTTTAATTGAACTTTTGGAAACGCACAAAAAATAAAGCCCACTAGAATAAAGACTAAAATACAGAACTCAATCCAAACTTCAGCGACAGTAAGTTCTGATGACCTGTTACTTAAAAGACAATGATAGCTGTGACATTTAATATATGAGAGGTTCACATCTAACGTGTTGCTCAGTTGCAAAACTCCACTAATGAATTGCACTACCTCTGAATGCATACAGTCCATTTCCATTCAGGGGCTTCAATATAATGATTTATATATATATTTAAATCCCATACAAATGTAAAATATACACATGTAAATGATTATGATAATCAGCGACTGCAAAGGAAATGGATTTAAACGGTTATCCAAGTTCGCCAGATTAGGCTGAGCGTTGCTTCCCAGGAGCAAGCTACTTCGGCCAAACGTACACCAGATTTGAAAGCTGAAACTGGGAACTAATGACTGCCAAGACTGACTGCTTTCATAATGCTTTAAACTCCCACATTCAGTTACAAAGACCTGAGCAAGACACACTGAGAAACACCTTTCTGAGCTTGTCTAGGACTTGGGCACAACAGGCTACAGCAGAACCTTCTCCGGGAAGATTTCACTTGTTCAGATCTAGGATTAGTTGACATTACTAATTGCAAATCCAAGCCAAGGTGCTGATCATTCTCAATTCAAATGATTTTCACAAGACACATCATACCCAACACCTTGGAAAATCAATTCTATGAGTATTACCTTTACAACTCATGGATAAAGCCTACTCTCATGACTAAGGCAGGTAGAAATCAGTCTCATGCCTGGAGTCAGATGCTTTAAACTCTATCTGTTGGTAACTGAACTGGTTCAGAAATCATCTTTCCTTTTCAGCTTGCACTTATCACTTCAGATAGCATCAGTACCCGATGATTTTTGCAAACAAAATTTTGTTAATAGAGTTGAAATGTCACTGTGTTGATGTTATTTACTTGGTTGACAAAATGAGAAACGTGCTGAACATATTCCAGAATAAAGGTATCTATCTGAGGGGGGAAAACACCCCTTATATGTATATATACACACACACATTTGAAATCTCAAATTGGACTTTATTTTGTTCTATTTCTATCTGTTGCTCAGATAGTTATGTTCAGAAAGCTATGAAGTGAGCCACCTTTTCTATGGCAACAACACTAAGAAAAATGTTGAGTTTAATTCTATTGATGCAATCTTATGATAGCAATGATGCTTAAAATGTTCCAAGCTCAAAATACCTTAGCATTTCCCTCCCACTGAAAGAATTTAGTTTGTATTATTTTTAAATCATAGTTGAAAGACTCCTATGATACAACTATAGTGTATACTGCAAGCATACAGCTGCTGGTATTAATAGTATATCCAAAAACTCAGGCTCTAATAATACCACAATGGAAAACAGAATAGAAAAGGAACCTTGCTAAGACATACGGTATCTTATTGTTATTGGACATACTATAAAAATACTTTTTTGTACTATGCAGCATGAGCAATTGCCTTCTGTTACAGAGTATGCAAAATCCTCACTTAGAGATATGCAGCACCAATAGCTTAAAGTACACGTTCACATTTCCTTCTTGTTTGTAAACTTAGAGGTCAGTATTTTTTCCCCTTGAAAGTCTCTCAAAGCTTTGGAGATGAAATTACCCATACATATCAAGGGCCAAGTGGGTGGGTTTCAGTACCTTAATTTCAATAAATGGCTGAAAAAGTCCCCGCTAAAGTCTGTAGGGAACTCAGGTCTTCTGAAATGAAGAGTTTATAAGATGAAATCTACAACTGTGTGCTTAGAAATAGAGACCAAATTCAGGAGGAACTTCAATAATAATAGACGAAAATTTATATCACTGGCTGACTGTGTGTTCTCACTTGAAACAGTTCTATATTCTGAAGGAGTACAAGTACATTTTTTTCTAGAGAAGATGATGCAGCATATGTTCACAGGGATACAAATAAAGTGCCCAGGAATCAATTTATTTAGTCAATGTGCAATATTATCAGAAAAATTCTGAAAATTACAAATGACAATACAGTGAATTTAAATCTGATTGTGGGACTACTTCCCCTTTTAAAACTCTGTTTTGGACTTCAGTAGCAGGAGCTGATAGGAATGACTAATGTATATTGAAAAGCATTGAGCAGCTTTGCCTAAGGAGGATTTTACCTCATCTCACAGAGATGAAAACTTTTTTCTTTTTTTTTTTTTTAATGAAAGATGTAAAAGGAGTAGGTATCCTGTACAGGGATAGTCCTTACTAAAACCAGCTGCATTTGTTAAGCAGGCACACATACTTCTTATTGATTTTCTAATATCGAAGAAAACGTCCAAAGTTAGTTTCTTGGCTAGCAGCCTGCTCAGCTAACAAATTGCTCACCTGCATAACTTAAGAACCAACTTTCATGAAATACTCAACCTCAGAGGACACTGAAGGCCCTCAGCACAGAAATTAAAGTTCTTTACAGCCAGGATGCAAGTTTTGAAGTAAAGAGAGTTAGTAAATAGTAAGCCTAGGAAGAAGCTAGCAGAAAGCTGTGCTCATTCTGTATGCAGTAAGGTAGAACAATAAGGCTGAACAGATGACAACCTTAGACTAGAATATCACATAATAACCGCTTCCCTTCCTAGGGTTTTTCTGTCGCAAACATTCATACGATTAGGCTGAGAGCTGACACTACAGAGAGCTTTTGGCTTTTGACATTATCACATTTTATGGGTGTGAAATTTTATTATTTCACAGGTATGCAAAATACTAACTTCTTCTAGGTGCTTTATCGTTTTATTTAAGACAAGTAAAATGTATAAAAGGGTAATTTTTTAGTCTTCTGAATGTATGTATGTATTATTTACTTATGTTTACTGAGAAGCCTGTTGTGAAGTCTCTTCTTATTCATAACAGTCTGGTATGTGAACACAGAGGAGGAATATTACTCAAGCAGAAGTACTGCATATTTCTCTTTATCCTGACTGCAGAGAAACTCTTGAAGAATTTCCAAAAGGATGAGTGAAGTTAAGAGGATTCTTTATCTATATCTTCGGTAGTTATCAGCTCTATTCTTTAACTGAAACTGAAGCGAGCAGCTGTTAGCTTCCCTCCTATCAAGCACTAACATGGTAGATTTGAAACAATAAACAGTTAATGCTACTTTATATCTTAAAATCAGCACCCTTCAAAAAACATCTGGCTGTGATGCCCAGACACACAAATGTCGAGCAGTTTATTTGGTCAAGTTGGCTGTTTAGAAGTATCAGCCTTCATGAAATTTGTACGAGTATTTATTCCTATTTTCAGAGAAAAAACAGACAGAATCGTTTGCATCAAAGACAGCATGTGTATTTGTGCCTGCCCGAAAGGGAAGAGGAGGGAGGGACAAGCGAGGGTATAGAGTTTGATACCTGTTGGCAATGCTAGCAGGCTTGTGTAACGCCGTTTTGTGCCAGGTTGGATTGATTCCACTCTATTTAGCCTGGTACTAAACACAAACTGTTTGAAGTGAGACAGATTCAAGACATGACTGAACAGCAACGAACCACAAAGGAATTCCTGCCTATGTTAAGTGGTGTCACCTTCATGGTGGTAGGCAGTGTCTAAATAAGGATTTGAATTAATCTCTCCTACAATATCCACATAGAAACTGCCATAGGCTTTCTGTGCTGAGGCTTTGCAGTGCCTCCCAGGCTCCCCAGCCAAGCACTGTGTACAGGTCTGATACTGTCTAGCAGGGATGCTGTCTGACAGCTCGGGGCTCCCGATTGGGATGCTGCTACCCAGCAGATATTGTAGCCAGGCAGAATATAAGGACATGTTACTCGTCTGCCTTCCTCAAAGCAAAGATGAAGCGTCTAGTGGAACAGCCAGCTTCAGGGGTCGACGGACTCCTGCATTTCTTCTCTGGGCGCCTTGGCAGTGATGCAACTAGCTAGCGATCGGAGCTAAGGGGCTTTCTCCCTCTCCAAAGTTCCAATTGGGTGCATTATCTGTTTAGTCAACCAAAGAAAGGGGAGGAAAACAACCTGTGGGACAGGGATGACTCCTGGCTAGTTTTGGCTAAAGATTCATTACCATCCCAGCTTTTAAGAGGAAGAGCAGTATTTCTGGGATGCTCTCCTTTAGAAGTAGCAAAGGAAGCTATCATACCATTCCTATTTATTTCTGTATTTATCTAAGGGGTGCAAAGCTTTGCAGAGAAGGAAGGTGGTGATAAATCAGGGTGCTTTCCCCCCCTCATGGTTCTTCCAGCCTCCTCCTCCCTCATTTACATATTTGGCTGGTGGGTGATTTTCATTCTCAGCACGAAAACTGCGATCTATTTCAATGCATGAATGCAGCCCTGCATCTATTCAACACAGTGAAATAGCCCAGAGATTTATTGTACTAAATAAGAAAACAAGGAGAAGAAACTGGTTCTCCAGCCTTGGAAGCAACCCTCTGCGATCCGAAGTCCTCCCGATCCTTTAAAGGGGTGTAGAAAGAGGGGAAGGAAAAAAAACACCCAAACAACCCCCCCCCCCC
>Ga0065711_1037764_pt1 | contig 19495 bp, 12 predicted proteins | sample Hoacrofraction12_FD_59098 | JGI IMG/M metagenome (GOLD analysis project Ga0065711, IMG submission 59098) | Hoatzin crop microbial communities from Cojedes, Venezuela - Epithelial fraction 12 v2 (version 2) | ecosystem: Host-associated > Birds > Digestive system > Esophagus > Crop | place...
TCACAACTTAGAATCATAGAATCATAGAATGGTAAGGGTTGGAAGGGACCTTAAAGACCATCTGGTTCCAACCCCCCTGCCATAAGCAGGGACATCTTCCACTAGACCAGGTTGCTCAGAGCTCCATCCAACCTGGTCTTGAACACTTCCAGGGAGGGGACAGCCACAGCTTCTCTGGACAACCTGTTCCCAGCAGTGTAGCTGGGAGGTCTGGCACATATTGTTAATGCCTCTCAAAAAGCATTCAGGAGTAGTAGCTCATTATGAGGAATCAGTTTTTTAAAATTAACTGTCAGGCTTCATAGGACAGTAAAGTCCTACTCACCACGAGCAGCTTTTATTAATGTCCTATTAATACAACTATACCAAAGTTAAATGACAATAACATGGAATTGCTTTAAAAGCATTGTAAGAGGCTTAGGAGTAAAAAGTTTACAAAGGTGCTGTAATTGTCCCTCAAACAACCACTACACATCCAAGAGATCCTGTGCCAGGGTTACACAGGAAAAAAAGCCAGATCATCCAGAGACCTGGAAGGGCACTGCTGAGATTACACTCCAGCTGTATGATTATGATGAGGGAGTTTTGTGTTTGTAACCACTAATTAGAATAGATTGATTTATAAAGGTATACTGCTTTCCCCTCCATTCCCTAAATAAAACACTTCTGGTATTACTATAAATCAGATACAGAGTTAATAGAAAAGTAAGTATCTGTGAAAAACATCAAACTGTGCAAGAGGAACAATTACCTATGTGTCACTCCACACTAGGAAGATGAATCTATCTCCACCTCAGCATGGGTTTCTCACCATGAGTATGATGAAAATAAAAATAGTTTTGTGTATGTGTCTAGACAATATACATGCATCCGTCTCCAGTAAATATAAATATCTTTTGAGGTCATGACCAGATACTCTGCTTTCCACTCATTCATCCTGTATATGTGCTTGCTTTTATGACTATCCTAAAGAAAGACAGCTAATGTTCTACTTTTTTTATTAAAGGCTTTATGAGAATATCTCCCCTGTTTACCTAAAGAATGTTTCTCTAGGTATAAACACGAAACTTAATTTCAATGAATTTCAATGCATGCTGAGAAGGTTCTATTCTTTTTTTAGTATATATTTTGAATTTATGGGTTTCTTTCATATTTGGGAAGTATTCTGTCCTTGTGCCCAAACTTCTGACGTACAGGTAGGCTGCAAAACAGACTGTGCGAAAAGTTGCAGTGAGCACCATGTGACACGTCAGCGTTCAGCACTGCAGTGACAAGCCCAGGGCCTATGTCTGTGCATAGGAGCTGATGCTGATTGCACAAGTCAGTGCCAAAATCGCCCTTGCTCAGAGTGCATGTAATGTGTGTTGTGAAAAACTTCAAACCAGACATACATAGCACCACCACCTAGGTGCCATGTTGAAGGGGAGGGTTTTGCATTACTCACCACTGCCATGCCTCAGCATTTATTTCAGACCACCTCCCTCCTTCAGTACAAGCTGAGTTACATACAAAGTGACCCTCGAGCTGTGAGATCAGTCTGGCATGGCCATTCACATACCAAAAGGGAGGCCTGAATTTGGGAACATCATAAATGGATCACTAAGCTCATGCCATTATCAGTCCTGTGTTCTGTTACCCAGCGCTGCAGCCTCTCTCATGTTTTGTGATGTCTCCCTGCAGAGATGCCCAATGTAAGTCTTCCACTGTAAGTGCTTTTGCCACCTCCATCTGAATAGTACATTTTCATAACCATCATCTTCTTCAGATAAGTCTGGCTCAGTCAAGTCAGTTGATGGCAAGCTCTTTGATGTTCAGTCTTCAGATGAAGTGGCTGGGATCTTTCAGAAGAGTGAGCTGCTCCACTGCGCCAGCCCATGAAAAGCAAGCATCTCATCCAGTTCATGATCCTGCTCTCCATCATCCAATCACGGATTCTGTCCTTTTGTACTTACATTATGAATACTTCTTTAGTCCATGAACATACACCTTCAATGACACTAATTCTTACAGAAGAAATCATTTCACTACACACTGTGTCATTAACCACCACACTTTTCAGGAAGATGTCATGGGTGGATGCAAGGGTATGGGTATATTCCAGGGTAAAGCATATACATGAGATAACAGAGTGATTTGAACAACCACCATTCACTTTTCTTTTTTTTTTATTTCCATTTAAATTCATGTTTAAGCACTAAGTTTTATGTCCAAATTAGGAGATAAGAAAACCAGCCCTAAATGACATATTACAAAACACTACTTCTGTTTCCTTACTCACCTGTGTATTTTGAGTTTGTTGAAATATTGGTGTTTTGATGTGTTTGATACACTGCTAGTAAAATGCAGTTCTTAATTATTCTTGATCCTCCTATTTATTCAAGCTTCTCACTACATATAAGAACTTTCATTAAGATTCTTGACATTGATTGTTGCTTGATCTTCCATTAGTACAAAGGGGTTTAATACACAGAAAAGAAAAATAAAACATCTCATAAAAATGTGAGAATTGTAATAAAGCTAATATCATAAATAGACTGAATTACTGCTATACAGTGACATATTGCCACTAGGTGGCAGGGCAACAATTCACTACATCAGGGCAACAGGTTAGCAGACCTAATTCCTACTCACGTCTTCCAAGGATTTAGTGATAATATTGTCTACTCTCTTGCACTTCTCAGTTAAAGGCTTTAAAATTGTAGTGGAATCGATCCTCTCTTTGATGAGGTCACTTTTTTGAAAACTCGGTATAAAGGTGCACTTGGCTCTGCCACTCCAGTAGCTGTAGTAAGGGAGTTACAAAGAGAAATTGGAGGCAACGTATACAGGAAGTACAAAAATGAGGGGAGACCAGTAGATATTGTCTACCTGGACTTCAGTAAGGCCTTCAACACTCTCTCCCATAAGATGCTCCTAGAGAACTTGATGAAGTATGGCCTGGATGAGCAGTCAAAAACTGGCTGAACGGCTGGGCCCAGAGAGTGGTGATCTGTGGCACAAAGTCTAGTTGGAGACCAGGAACCAGTGGTGTACTCCAGGGATGAATTCTGGGTCTAATCCTGTTCAACATCTTCATTAATGACCTGGATGATGGGGCAGAGTGTAGCCTCAGCAAGTTTGTAGATGACACAAATCTGGGAGGAGTGATGGATATGTCAGAGGGTCATGCCGCCATCCAGAGGGACCTTAACAGGCTGGAGAAGTGCGTGGACAGGAACCTCATGAAGCTTAATAAGGGGAAGTGCAAAGTCCTGCACCTGAGGAGGAACAACCCCATGCACGAGTATACGCTGAGGGCTGACTGGTTGGAAAGCAGCTTGGCAGAAGGTCTGGAGTCCTGGTGGACACCAAGTCGAACATGAGCCAGCAATGTGCCCTTGCGGCAAGAAAGGCTAATGGTACCCTGGGCTGCATTAGGAGGACAGGTCAAAGGAGGTGATCTTTCCCCTCTGCTCAGCACTGGTGGGGCTCCATCTGGAGTGCTGTGTCCAGTTCTGGGCTCCTCAGTACAAGAGAGACATGCACACACTGCAGAGAGTCCAGCAAAGATTTCCTACCACTGATCACCACCCTCTGGGCCCAGCCATCAGCCAGTTTTCAACCCACCTCATTGCCTGCTCATCCAGGCCCTACAGCAACAGCTTGTCTATGAGGATCTTATGGGAAACAGTGCCAAAGGCCTTACTCTAGTCCAGCAGACAATATCCACTGCTGTCCTCTCATCTAGGCCAGTCATTTCATTCTAGAAGTTTATCAAGTTGGTCAAGCATGAATTCCCCTTGGAGAAGCCATGCTGACTACTCCTGATTATTTTCTTATTGTTCATATGCTTGGATATGTTTCCAGAATCAGCTGCCCCATCACTTTCCCAGGGATCAAGGTGAAGCTGATCGGCCTGTAATTCCCTGGGTCCTCCTTCTTGTCCTTCTTGAAGAAAGAAGTCACATTTGCTTTTCTCCAGTCTTTGGGCACTTCTCCCAGTTGCCATGATCAATCAAAGATTATCAAGAGTGGCCTCGCAATAACATCTACCAGCTTCCTCAGCGCTCGTAGGTGCATCCCGTCAGGGCCCATGGACTTGTGGATGTCCAGTTTGCTTAAATATTCCCTGACCTGATCCTCTTCCAGTGAGGGTACATCTTCCTTGCTCCAGTCTCTTCCCCTGGTCTCTGGGACCTGGGATTCCTGAAGGTCGGTGTTGCTAGTAAAGACTGAGGCAAAGCAGGCATTCAGAACCTCAGCCTTTTCTACGTCCCATGTAACCAGGAACCTTGTCTTTCTGAGAAATGGGCTCCCAATTTCCCTAGTCTCCCTTTTGTCCTATGTATTTATAGAAGCCCTTCTTGCTGTTTTTGACATCCCTGACCAGATTCAATTCCATCTGGGCTTTAGCTTTCCTAACTTCATTTCTGGATGCTCAGACAATGTATTTGTATTCCTCCCAGGTTATCCATCCTTGCTTCCACCCTCTGTATGCTTCCTTTTTGTGTCTGAGTTTGGCCAGGAGCATCTTGTTCATCCACATGGCCCTCCTGGCATTTTTGCCTGACCTCTTTTTCATTGGGATGGAACTCTCCTGAGCATGCAGGAAGTAATCCTTGAACATTAACCAGCTTTCTTGGCCCCCCCTTTCCTCCAAGGCCTTATCGCACAGGACTCTTCCAATTAGATCTTTGAAGAGGCCAAAGTCTGCTCTCCTGAAGTCCAGGGTTAGGAGCTTGCTCTCCTCCCTGCTCTTGGGATCCTGAACTCCACTATCTCATGGTCACTGCAGCCAAGGCTGCCTTTGATCTTCACATCCCCAATGAGCCCCTCCTTGTTGGTGAGTATGAGGTCCAGCAAAGCACCTCTCCTCGTTGGCTTCTCTCTCTCAGAGGAGGGAGTTATAATCAATGCACTCCAGGAACCTCCTGGCTTGCTTATGTCTTACTGTGTTGTTATCATTATTATTTTGAAGATATCACTATCTAAATTTGTGCTGTATATTGAACCTGTTATGCAGTGTGTTTTGTTCTGTTGGCATTATCTGACTTCTGTGGGTTTGGTAGTCCTTTGTGCAGGATCCACAGAACTACCCCAGATTGCTTTTGCCAAGTCACCTGAGGGTCATCTCTGTGCGTGGGGACTGGCCTTGGAACTGGAGCCTTTCTGCTATATTTTTAATATTATGTGTGCTATAGCTAAGATTCTTGTTTCATTTTAAGCCACCACTGCCACCATCAGAAACATGATCTGGCCTGCAACTAATAAGGAAAACAGTGCACAAAATATTCAGCACAAAGAAAGATTCTTTTTCTAGAATTTGCAATAGTCATCTCCAAAGTAATTACAGACTTTCTACATCCTGTAGGGCTGCCTGTTGGTTGTATATAATAATGCTATGATAGATTGTTTTTTGTATATATGGTGACACAGTGCAGGAATCTAAGAAGAAAAAAAAAAAGGACTGTTACAGCAGCTCGAAGAATTTTCTTGAAAATTTGTTATTTCTGCTCAGAAATCTGCAATCATGATTCAAAGAAACTTAAAATTATTTAGTGAACACCAAAAGACACTCAAATGACCAAATATAAACATTGAAAACAAATAAAAATAAAAACTGGAAATAGGAGTTTTGAGTACAGCTGAAAGAAACCAGGCAAAATAAAGGATCAACATTATAAGATGAAAACATTTCAGGATCTCAGCAAGCAAAAGCCTTGAGCTCAGACAGTTCCACACAGATATATCTAACCCAGCCTGGGTTAACTGTCACGACATCCTGCACCTCGACAGAAATCTGCTGGGGTGGGATGACTTGCAGAACATAGCCAGGATTCATCTCTTGTAATAATGTCTACCGTCCATTTGAAAACCTTCTTCTCTCTAGACAAAATAACACTGTTTTTACAAAATTTTACTTCTTCTTCATTTATTAGAATACAATTAACTTTGCAAGTTAGCTAAATTCCAAGTTTTCTCTCTCATTATTTACCAAGAATGGCTACAACATACACATCTTCTTATAGCCACGTAAGCCATGTTTGCAGAGTGCACACCAGGATTTTCCACATTTCAGGAGTAAACTCTAGTTAAAAGCACTTACCAGAAACTTAATTTCTCTGGGCCATGCAGATCGAGCCTTTATGTTCTGCAGCAGCTTCCCTAATAGGTATTTTCACTATGCCAAAGACTGGCAGTACAGTAGCGTCTGGTTGCTCAGCATGAGTCTGGAAGTCAATTTTCTGAAACAAGGATTAGTTGTCCTTTTAAGATACTTTGAGTTGCAGTCCCAGAAACTTGGCCTTTCTCAGTTCTAAAAACATTTCCTTCCATTTTTGCACAAGAAGCATACATAAAGATTTAGTGGCAATCCTATACCCTATTAATTTCTTAGCTGTTATTGATTTAAACAAAGGGATAGACTTTCAGTTAGTGTGGACTGGCATAGCTTTGAAAATTTCAGACAGAAAACTTGAATGCATAGAATAATTTCAGAATGTCAGAATAATCTTGAATTCCTATGGAAGTTTTCATTTTCAACTCTGTAGCATTTTCCCCCAAAATACTACAGAATTTTTATATGTTAAAATAGAAAGAAGATACAGCTTGACCTGAAGCCTAGATTAGATCTGATAACGACTTGTTTTGAATCCTAAATACCTGATCTATTTCTGTACACATATATCATGTTTTCCCTTAACATCTCTTCTCAGAGCCAAAACACAAATCACGCTGCATGTGGATACGTGGTCACATGTGGGCACGCCAAGCTCTCAGACAAACGCAGATGAATCAGAACTCTTTCTCTCCAAGGTGGGAAAAGATTTATGTGTTATGGAAACCTTGACTCTTTGCAAATGAGAAAAACAATGCATCTTCAACAAATTCAGGAGGAGAGGGAGAGGTTCTTGGAATAGCAAATAGTATTTCTCATTTTACTGTGTTCAGTTGCAAGGTGATATTTAAATACTGTTTCCCAGAGTAAAATAGGAATGCAGTGCCATTGTATTGCTGCCTAGTTTTCATAAATAGGCTATTTCTAAAGAATCAATGCCCACAACTGCCATGCTTCTGACAGAAACTTATTTGTCTGAACTATGTTTATACTTCTTTCATACCTTTCTTAAACGAAATAATTTCCTTTTATGGGAGCTAGTAGCTTTGGGTTTACGTCACGCAGCAGATGTAATCCAGGATCTAATTATATCTAGACTAAGTTCAAATGCTCAGAGCTTGTTTGCTTGGAAACTGGATGATAATAATATTCTACCTTGCTCATTGTCCAATCCACATTGTATCTTTCATGCAGAATTGCACTGAAGTTCCTTGCAGAACTAGGATCAGTTCTCACCAGTATTCTGTCAAGGAAATAAAGGTATGTGAGTTTGATACTTATGGAAAACTGATATCCTTGAAAATCTTACTGTTCATAAGACAAACAGTGGTACGTCTTTACCTATTAGCAGAACACAACGTGAACTGGGGAAACCATACTGTTACATCAAGTGTTGCTCATAACCCATAGTAGCTCCAACCTTGTAGATTTGTTTTTGACCTTATTCTTCCAGGTGCTGCCTGTTACATGATATGATATTCATATAATGAAGCCTATCAATTTGTTTTGTAAAAATTATAGAAATATAATCTTTACCCAGATAGTTCAAATCTGACATCATTTATGAAGATGTCACTTCCTTTCCCTCCACAAAAACTTTTAATCATAAAGCTTTCCAGATCAGAAGGACAGAGTTTGTGTCCCTGTCTGTCAGAAGAACATGACACACCAGAAAAACCAACCCCAAGCAGTACATAAATGACACAGAGCTTTTTGGGTTGACTTGCTGGGTTTGCTGGTTTGGGGTTGACTGGTTTGGGGGTTTTGTAGAGGTGAAGTACAGTGAAACATTACTCAGTACTCAATAACATAGATAATCTTGGGGGAAAAAAAAGGACTAAAACATTCAGAGAGGAATGCAAAACTGTCTGCGAAAGTCATGATCAAATGGGTTGGTAGTCACGGGTGTGAATTACAGGTGCTTCTTGGAAACACCAGGCTGGCACACTAGCCCCTCTATTTGTGTTGCTAGCCGGACAAACAGGTTGTATATGGAGACTTTTCTTTTGCTTGCAAAGCAGAACTTCTTTTTTTCCATTTCATCGACTGTAACACTACTCTACCAGGTGATGGGAAATTTCCCCTCCGAGTCAAGGTTCAGAGAAGGTCTGGAAGTGCTGGAGAGGGAATGACCATAGGTGGCAGCACGGCCTCGCCACGGAGGTTACCTTATCGCTCACCCCCAGCACTTTCCAGGCAGGCAACCTTTCACCTAGGTATTTTTTGTTCCAAAACTACAAGCAGAGCATAAAACACGCTTCACCATGAGACAACCAAGTATTCCTTGTGGAATGAAGTGAAATATGTATTATTAAAAAGCATTTTAAAACAAGATTCTGTGATGTTCTAGAAATATGTTTGCAAGTAAACAGGAAAATGAACAAACATAGAAACCACTCGGTTTTACACTTTTTTTTTAAGGATTTACAGTATTCAGAAAGACTTTGGTCACTGGACCCGAATTCTTCAATTTACAAAAATGATTGTACCAAGAGAACACTGAGGTCACTGAGAGTGAAGGACAACAGAGAAAAGAAAAAGGTGGAATGAGGTAAAAGTATAAGGGAGATTAAACAAAAACAAAAGACGTAAGGAAGAACACATAAAGGAGTCTATTTCTACTCCTTCCTTCCATTTTCTTTCTTCCACTCAATTATTTTCTCTTTTTCATCACTTCTTTTTTTTTTTCTTCAACATTCTCCCTTCTATCTCTCCAACATTTAGACAGAAATGGAACCCACAGGTACACACCTTTCATTTCCCTATTGACTATCAGAAATTAAGGCAAAAGTTAATGTGCAATTCATATACTGTCAATATGGGTTTAACAGAGAACTTGTTTCATAGACATGTTGTTTTCAGAGACAATTCCATCCTTTTCAGAGCAGGTTAGAAGCTTGTTTGTAATAATATTCATAGAAATTTCTCTGTAATAATGAACTGGATGATCATTATGAAAGCAAAAAGTAAGATGGAAAGTATGCACTCAAGCAATCAGTGAAAGTAAGTAGAGTAAGCAGGCACCATCTCCAAAAGATATGCTGTATCAGCAATCTCTGGAAGAGCTGTTGCAGCTGATAAATTCAGTGCGAAGAGTCAGACTTCTCTGCTTTGTCCTTTAACATTAGGGAACAAACTATATTTAATCCTCTCAGCAATGTGAGTAGTAAAATTACTTTTATATCGGTCAGTCCTTGACATGGAAGTTCTTCTCCTCCCTTCCACCTTGAAACTACAAATTGTGATTTCATGAAAGACTTGATCCAAAAAGCTAGGCTATACATTGACACCACACAACAGGCATCAGTGCTAACTTCATGGCTGGAAGCATTATGAGAAGCCCCTCAGAACAGAACTCGCTGGCCTTCATCACTTAAATTTGGATTATCCTGCCACCCTCCACCAGTCAGCATGACTTCCAGGGCTACAGGATTAGGCTTCTTTCACAGAAGGTTACTCTCCCGGAAGACTCCTTGCCAACTGTCATTAGAGCCTTACCCAAGACAGCCCATGCTGCAGATTGATGTTCAGGACTGTAAATTCCCGTTAAGACAATCAGTTTGACACAGGCCTATAGCAAAATCAACTTCAAGATGGGCTTTTTTGTCAGTGTCACCCTCAGAAGTCTCAACATATTAATTATATCATCGATAGCTTTTGAAGTCAAAAAAGTCAGAGAAATGGAGCTGAAGTGTTTCATATGGCTTCATACTCAAGCTATCTTAAAGAAGATGCCACCTCACTGATAATTCTGTGCAGGTGGAAATTAGAGAGAGAAGTCTTTGGGATTCCATAATGGTTGCCATTCATAATCCTATTCTGAATCCAAACCATTGTCTTCAGCATAATTTGTGACTAAAGTTTTCACTGAAATCCATCATAAACCATTGTCCTATATGGATACCAACCCCAAACTCGAAAATATGTAGGCAGTACAAATCCACCCTGGGTTTCTTTCATTCCCTAAATATAAATCTGAAACAATCCTTGAAGTACAAATAGAAAAGTCACTAGTGCCCACAAAAAAATACATGACCTGAGTATATAAATGAAGATGTTGCCTAAGTGCACTGTCAACACCAGACCATTCCATGTTCATGTAGATCACACAGGACACAATGGTATCTAGGTTCTTTCCATTTTCTTTTCATTCTTCCTTTCCCTAACTGTAACTCTACTGTAATTCTACTACCATTATCTGCCCCAATATAAAGCATAGGATATTGGCTCTGAACACAGTACTGAACACTGCCCATGGGCAGTGAGGGTTTGGGATGAGGATTTAGTGTTCACCTGAGACCCACCACCCTTGCACACTCCTCAGTCCAACCCCATCCCAATCTGCCAAGCCCCTGACACAGGGTTTCATACAAAAACACACCTCCAGTGCCTTCCAAGCCCAGCCCTTACTTCAGCCATGACTACTTTTCTCACTGCTGAGCAGAGCTCTCCCACCCCTCAACATCCCCTGTGCCAAATGGTAAGCATCTGTGTGCAGTTGACTGAAAAACGACCTCCCTAGAGGACAAGGCATGAGGTCTTCCATTCAGGTACCCTCACCTCTTCCCCAAATTAACCCTATTCCTTACCCTACTCAGAGATGCAGATGTGTCAAGCCTCAAGCAAGGTGGACATTGGCCTCTGTGGACACCAACTCTCATAATATCTCAGCGACCATTTCTAAACCAGCACAAAGAGGGAGGTCAGCTATGTGTGCGTCCTCTCCTCTAATCTTCTTGAAAAGACAGTCAGGCCATCTTCCAGAGTCATTCTTTGTGACAATCTGCTCAGACTCCTTTTTCCTGTGAAAACTCTTCAGCTTCTGATCATTTTGGATACCATTCTACAATAAGAGATCCCTTTATTGACTTGGATCTTTAGACTGGGTGTCTGCAGGCAGTAGCAAATGGTAGTTTTGAGTTGTTCTCTCCAGATGTTGACTAACTGGGCAGAAAGCTCACAGACTTTATTTAGGAGCTAACACAAAAGGCCAGAGTAGGGTATGAAAACCTTTCAGAGAATTTTGTGTAGCTTAGAGCTAGAGACTGTTGCTATAGGACACATAATTTATGCAATCCTTTGAAGGGCCGTAAGGACTTTTGCCCATGTTTCACCAACTGTTTGGATTGAGATGGCCTGCATCCGATTTCCTGCTGAGTACTCAGTTTCAGAATTTGAGGTAATGCAGGCAACAAAGTTAAACCTGTAAAACGTTTAGGAAGTTTTTAAACATCTATACATCACTGAGTCATGGAAAAAAAACATTGTTCATGCTGATGACAAAAGCATCTATCCAAAGTGTAAGACAGTAAGGAAAGTGAAGATGTTTTGACCTGAACAATGTAGGAGGCCTGCATGTCTTGCTAGGAATAAAGTGTGCAGCACTTACAATCTCATCTTCTGACTAGTTTTGTTTTGAGTCTTCAGTCCACTCTCCCTCCTCAATACCAAAAAAACCCATCAAGACCATCTCTTCTCAGCCATTAGCTATCAGGTGCTGAAGCGTAATAGCAACAGGTAATCAGAGCCCTTTAAATCATAGTGGTACAAATCCTAAAAAGACCTTGACGGGACCACTACTTGGGATACCTGTCCTAGGATTCTATACTGTATGGACACAACTGGGATGGCTTAGCAAAGCTATCTAACATGTCATCCTTGTCTAGTCTGGGAAGCAAGCGCTATCAAACAGAACGCAGTGGCCATGGACCCAACAGCTCACTGAAAATAAGAAGGAGAGTCTCTTGACTGAGATCCTGCATAAAGCAACATTCAATGTGTTACAGATTTCCATGCAGAGCTCCATCTTACCTTTCCAATATTTTCTTATTACTTAGTACAGGACACCTGGAGAAGAGATGGGTAACGCTGTTGTGTCACTCAGCAGTTCCAGGGTTTGGTGTCCCCCACCTCCCTCCTCATCTCAGAGAGTACTCAAATATTGGTGCTTGCAGGGGGAATTCACCAGTTCATCCGCCTCTCCTGCCCCCTCGTTCCTGGCACCAGATCCCAGATCTTCTTACTGGTCTCTCTCAGTTCAGACATTCTGTGCTTCTTTCCTCTGATGGTCCATGAGCAATGACGGACACAACAACCTCACAGCATTTTTAAAACCAAAGTATTGCTTATTTTAGCCAGAAAGAACAAAGCATGCATAGAAAAGAATTTCAGAACAAAAATATGAACGTGTGGTTTATTTTTCCTTGCTGTAAAGGTGACCTAGGTTATGGTCTTGCTTAAGTCAGACAGTCATAAGAAAACAATTTCAACTCATTGAATTAATCTACATGCAATGCAGGAAGCTGAACAAGGGGCAAATCAGACTCCAAAATATTTTTTCTGAATGTTGTTAAAAATGTTTGAAAATTTTAAAATATGAAGCCTAAAACTCACTTTTTCCTTTCACTGGATATTTTGCCCTCTCCTGTCTTGCAGAGGTTTGATCCAGTTCCCACTGAAGACTACAGCTGAAATGACTGGCAACATTGAACTGAATGCCGTGGACATTGGATTAGGACTTCATTTACAGCCATTCACACACTACCCAGTAACTGTAAATAACACATATACAACTTCCCTCTTGCTGAGAAGGTAACCCATCATTTCAGGGATGTCCCAGTGATCACCTAATATGTCACATTGCAATATCTATGCATAATACTTAATACTATTTGCAACTGGCAAAAAGATTTCATACCACCCTGCTGAAAATCGTCCATTTTACTCCTACGTGAACTCGTCAGTCGTTATCTGAACTCTAACGAGTACAGAACATTGCAGCAAGCTCATCAGCAATGCAGTAGATAGAGAGCACACCAAGCTTGTCCCTTATTGTAAACAACTTCTCCTTAATCTATTTTCAGACTCACAGCTGTCACACCCCCAAATACTTCAAAAACATTTGAAAGTCTGGGTTGAACGCTGGTGGTGACAGCTCAGTCTCCCAGTCATAACATAGAATGAATCTGTTCTGCAAGCATTAAAACTTCCTCTTAGGCCAAACCAAGGCTATGCAGCAAACACACATAGCAGCTGGGATCAGACGGTCCATACACTTCTACTACAACTGGGAAATACATCCATCCTTTTGACCATCCTGTAAACAGTGTATCAGACATGAAATGAATTTTTTAAAAAATTAATAACTTTCCTATTGGGAAAAATTGGAAGAATAAGGCAATCGTGTATTTCAAACACTAGTCATGTTTCTCAGTGTACTTCTGGAAATCATGTTTATTAAAATGAAAAGAGTGGGATAGGACAGGACCAGACAGGGTCCCTTTCCAAAGGGAGCTGTGGAAAAAATAATTCAGCTGATGATTACGGGGTAATTGTTAGAGGCTATTTACATCAAGGAGAGCAATGCTTTTCTGGCTTTGGCCTGGGCCCCCTTCAGCATTTCCCAGCATCTAGGGCACCCAGGCAATGTCTGTGTCATGGGACATACCCAATGGCATGCTACTGCATTTTTGGTCCCTTATCAAGAAGATGAGTGACACTTAAAATGCCACCCTCAGAATGCTGTGGTATTCAGCACGCTGACTCTGTACAACTGTGAGAGATGCTCCTCAGGAGAGTTAAAAGGTCACCTGCATAGCTAATGTAACATTTGAAATGTTACCTGCTATATATTGATGTAATGCCAGGAACTATGACGCTAAAGCATTAACCACATCCTGCAAGCGGATCAATACCAGTATCAATATGACAACGCTGACAGCAGTTTAGACTAGATTGACACAAACAGCAAAAAAAGCAGAGCCTTTGAAATGTTGGAATGCATTTTTTTTTACCGTAGAGGGGAAAGTTAATGGAAAAGGTAGTGAATGGATGGAAATAACCTGAAGTGATTTATGTTCAGATGAAGGTGGTGAGTTGCAACACCCATCGAGCAGGAGCATTTAGTCTCTAAGGTATATAAATAACATACTTGGAAAACTGCAAGTTGCAGGTTGTAGCCTTGTTTTATTTGGCTGTCCTAACTTTAACTGGGGTTCAATACATCCAATTTTTCAATTTCAGGCCATTAGAGAGAAGAAGAAAAGGAGGCTGTAATTTTTTTGTCTTGACTACCTCATGATCTTTTCAGCACATAAAGGTCACCTACAGCAGATATCAATAATCACCCTCTTTACAGTTTCCTTAAAGTTCATCATTTTAGTGAACCACTTCACAGGTTACTAAACCAAACCAAATTACTGCTCAGCAAGAGTGAATTGGTGCCTTTCCTATATAATTTTATGTGTTCCCTCTGGGTCTTCTCCACTCCAAAGCATTCAAGCATTTGGCACAATATTTGAAACATGAACTGACTGCAAAGGGCTGGAATTATCTGGATGTTTCAAAAGTACAATTTTAGATAGATTTCTCCAGGAATGGTTAAACAGGGCACACACATCCCTTTTATTTGAAAGAGAAAATGCTGGGAGTCAAAATGCTGCAATTTATCCCCTTGAGTGACTTGGGGTGGAAATTTATCCCACATTTTCAACTGTACAGTTAAATTCAGGATGTTGGTCAAACCTAGCATCTAGTTTTTCAAGGTGATACAGGTTCACAACTCTGACTGCCATCCCTCAGAGCTGCAAGGTCTCATGGCCTTTATTAAGCAGCCAAAACTGCTCACACAAAATTACAGACTGCTTTTCAAAATGCAGCCCACCACTCTTTTGAGTCTTTTTGATGGAAAGGGCAGACACCATATCCATTTACTGTATTTCAAAAGAGGAGTCAAAAATGTAATGAAGGTCTAAGATTTTTTAATGGCAAATGTAATAGAAATGTCTTTAATAGTTCACTTTTACAAAATCTCTGATTTTTCCCAAGGCCTTAAAGAAGGTCATTTTCAGTAAAAAATACACCCCAGCTAGGATTCTTGGCATTGACTTGATTTGACTTTTTAACTTAAATGCTTACAGTTTAAAGACTCTGTGTTTCCATATACGAGAGGAGATTAGCATCTACATTACTTGACGTGCATGCTGTAAGTCAGCCCAAAATACCCACAAAACCAAATACACATATACTTGTTCACTTCAGTGTAGTAACACCCATGCAATATCAGTTTAAGCATCTCACTCAAATTATTATCCTGTTCTTGCTGGAACTACATATGCATTTCTGAATTCCAGGTTGCTTCTTTGATAACTTCCTTATCACTGTTTCTTAAGCTTCAGCACACAGGGAGTTGCAAATAAGGAACAGGTTTTCAGGCTTCCACATAGCATATCTGGAATGGAAAGGAGAGAGAAAATCGGTGCTGCTCCAGCAGCTACTCCAGGGGAAAGCACTCCCCTCCCTCCCAGTACTCGCTGAAAGCTAGCAAGCTCTCTTGTGGTGGTTACCAAGCTTTCTCTTGGCTAATGTATCTTCTGGTGGTTTGTAGTAGGTTTATTGCTTGATCTGAATATTAAAAATTCATAACATTTCTCCAGTACTGAATGAACCAGAGAGTAAGCTTATATTTCTTTCTCGGAATGAGGAAATCCCCAAATATTCAACCCTACTTAAATATGTATTAATAATGACTACCCATGAAATGGAAGACTTGACAATTCACACTTGAACAGTAATTGTGGGAGTGTGTAAGGGGAAATTACAACGTTTCCTATCAGGTGTCAATGGAGACCTTAGTATTTCAATTAATCTATTTTTGTGCAGTGAAAATCTATCTTGTTATTAACATAACCTTTTCCATCTAAATTTATAATTTGATTGGATTCACAAGAGACGGAGACATTCTTCATCTCTATTTCACAGACTGTATCCTACGGTTAGTATGTTAAAATATTTTCTTTCAAAGACAGGTTTGTGGAATCAATGCCTGCAAACATATTACTGATTATTTGTACCCAGGTATTCTGCCCCAGATAGTAGGGAATCAAGATTTGTATTTGCACACATTTTGAACTTTTTAAAAGCAGGTAAATACGTCAGTTAAAACTCTACTTTCTTAATTCAGTATTTTTTAATGTCTCAGGGTCTTTTACCATGTGGAAACTAAGTAAAATGTATGTTCATGAACACCTGTATATAAATATAACCACCACAGTTCATTTAGAATATTGGTGTAATTTCAATGAGTGAAATTAAGAAATATTAAACTAGTGTGGGTTTTTGCATCACTTCAGGTAGACTGAAACCTTGGAAACCAAGTACCACTACAGCTCTGATTATTTTATTTTTCAGTTGTTTATTTTTCAGTTGAGTGACTATTAGATGAGCACCACACTGAAAAATTAATTTGAAAATGCCAATGTACACAGAGTAATAAAGAATATTAAAAGAATTACAGTAAAACCAAAACATACTAATACTGCATAGTGAAACTATATGTATTTTACTAGTCTAGTACACCATTAGATTAAAATGGTTCCATAGTTAATGGAGAGCTTCCCTTCTTTAGGCTGTTCTTACTGTTCCAGCAATGTTGCATTGATGATTTACCCATAATTCTTGTTAGTCATATGACACAAAAAATATTGTTGCACTTATTTGGACCAATGCCAAACAATTTTAATTGTGTAGTGCAATTTTTTTTATTGTACTAATTCTTTCTCAGGATTATTTTAATACACAAGCTTCATTTTCATATTTAACTGCAGCTGTTATGGCTTAGCCTGTGGTTAGACATTTCATCAAATAAGAAAACTCCCATAGGCTTGCTGTATGGGTATCTTCTGTAGAGTACCTTGTGGAAACTCAGTCTTTAAGAGATCAATCTATTACTATCTGTGAGTTTGTACTTCAGTAGTAATAGTCACAATGTTGCAAACAGGAAACAAACTTCCCTTGGGTAATCCAAAACGCCAGGGGTAAGCGGCATTCCAGTAATTCCATAAACTCTGCATCGCTTTTGAAAGGGTGGCCAGATAACACCGTAGTGAGTCACCTTCTAGATGATGTCTCTTGTCTCAGCTTAGTATTTCCCAGGCTAAATTTCTCACTCAAGTTCCTATGATGTCAGACACTAAAAGAAAATAAATTCTTCCAGATCTGATGAAAGAAATGCTGAAAGGGAACAACTGGGGAAACAGAGTGCTTTCTAGGATCAGCCTCACACAAAATAACCTGCAGGAACAGTTCAAGGCTATCATTCTGAGCGGAAACTCAAGCCACCACATCCACTTCACCAAGTGTCCTGCTACAGTCAACAGTATCAAGTGCAACTTAGCAAAAACGTCTCATCTTCACCCAGAGTCGTTCACACTGAAAAAGAAAAGCAGTGTGTGTATCAGTTCAAAGCCCATGACTCATGCAAGGATTACAGGTGAAGCTAGAGCTCCTTCTTCTCAGGGTGAGGTGTTTTTTCAGACGGCTAATCCAAAACTTTTAAATTGATCTATCGTGTTCCACTACCTCCCTTCCCATGTTCCTACAGAAAAGTATAACTGTGTTGTGATTCTGCTGAAACATATTTAGGCCTTAAAAGTTGTATTCTTTTGGTAAGATTCACTTTTTTCTGACTTTTCACAAGTTGTCCACCTTTTCCCAGGTGCTCTTCTCCAGAGCAGGGCTGTTCACAGTAACGGCAGCCATGGCCCAGAGTGGCAGCTGTCCTGATGATGTCTTTCCTCTTTTTTCCGCTCTGTGTCAGCAGCCTTCATAAAGGATGGCGCATGGTCTTCCACAAGAACTCCTGTGGTAGCCAGCTGAGGCTGGAGAAGGATATTTTTTTGTCCAGCTATACGCTCTAGTTCAGTTCCAGCCCACACTGAGAGTTCTCCTCTATTTCCTCTGCAATGGTGTGCCCGGCCAAAGATTACCAGTCTCCTACACAGTAAGCAGCCTCCTGAATTCAACATGCTCTAGTGACAAATTTTTCAAGATAAACACTTTTGAGCGATATTTTATCGCAGTGCGAGTCCTAGCTTTTTTCCTGACATGTACAGCTATACTCCAAAACAGTTTTCTCCCTCTCTGCTATCTCTACACTCTCAGTTTGAAACACCCACAGTTAATCTCACCCAAGCCTCTCGCTGTTTTATGGAAAAGCAATTTTGAAATCAGCGATCTGTTCTCCTTTTCCCCGATGATTTTAAAGCAGTTAACGAACAAGTTCAGCATGGATAACAAAGGCAGGGAATGAGGAAAAAGGGTGTCTCCAGCTCAGGGCTGCTGGGTTGCCATGCGCATCCTGGTGTTTACAGCCCCGAGCAGGCTGCTGGCCGCAGGCCCGGCAGTAAAACGATCCAGCTACTGTACTCTTGACTTTTGCAAACTATGAGCGGGCGGGGAAGACTGCGCAAGTGCTGGAGCAGCTGCAGGACCTTTGCCCCACTGAACGCCAGCCTGTTTGTGTGCTACTCCACAACCTTTCACCTACTTCGGCTATTTTGGCCGCGCCGGGAGCCCTCGGCAGCTCAACAGCTCCGGCGGCTGCAGCGTCGGGTGACAGAAAGATGAGAACAGGAAGATGTGACCCTTGTTTGTAATGCTGTTTCTGGTCTTTTTTTTCCATACAAAGGGATGCATAAATATTTAGAAAACAAAGGTGTTAGTGGATTAAAGTATCAACCCAGTTACGCAGATGCAGACCCATCTGCAGGCGGAGGGCGAGCACGTTGCCCACGGTAGGGCTGGAAATTTCACGAAGTGCTGCGCATATGGCATATGCCCTTCAGTCGTCATTCCTTCTGCTTACATGCAAAACTTCCTAGTGCTACTATTTATTTCCACCGTAACTTAGTGCTCCTCCTGGGTCATCGTTTACCCTTCCTTACAAAAGCTGAATTACAAGTTGCTGTTGTCCCTAGCAGAAAATATTAGTCTGGTTTCCCAAGGGACGAAACTTCAATAAATTGCTTATTCACCTGTTTGCCAGACTGCCCCTCCTAACCATTTAAATCAAATTTGAACAGATAATCAACGTCCTACAAACTTTGTGCAAACCGGGACACTGTTGAGGGAGGAGAGATTCAAATTTTGGTCCACATTGAGGAAAAGGCAGAGGAAGCTCAGCCAAGACTCGCTCTACTGGAGAGCAGCAACCCCATCAATTGATGTCACAAGTTTCCTGGCTGGTCAGGAGAGGTCACCCACCCCAGCACAGCAGATTGTGTCTCCACCATTAGTCGGCAGGCAGGTTAGGAAGAAGAGCAGTAAGTTTGTGTCCCTGTGGAGAAAAAAGTAGGGCAAAATCAGGCAAGACACCTTCTATTAGACATCAGCAACACGGCCAGTTGTCACGTATTCTGGCTAGCCAGGAGCATGGCTCTGACCTAAGTACAGCACGCTGCGTCTCCGGCAGTGGGGAGGATGTGCTGCCATTCAGCGTGACCTGGACAGGCTGGAAAGCTGGGCAGAGAGGAACCTGATGAGGTTCAACAAAGGCAAATGCAGGGTCCTGCACCTGGGGAAGAACAACCCCATGCATCAGTACAGGCTTGGGGTGGACCT
>Ga0065711_1037765_pt1 | contig 19494 bp, 15 predicted proteins | sample Hoacrofraction12_FD_59098 | JGI IMG/M metagenome (GOLD analysis project Ga0065711, IMG submission 59098) | Hoatzin crop microbial communities from Cojedes, Venezuela - Epithelial fraction 12 v2 (version 2) | ecosystem: Host-associated > Birds > Digestive system > Esophagus > Crop | place...
TTTGCTGACCAGCATCATTGGTGACTGAAGGATTTCCCCCCCCCCCTGCCAAATTCTGCTTGGGCAGTGGCAGTTCCCACTCACGCACCTCAGTGAGGTTACTCCCAGTTCATGAAGAAGCAGGAGCAGCTCCTTCTCATTTACATTGCCAGCTTAATTTTCTAATGTGCCTCCCACAATCATGCATTTAAAACAAATGGAGTCAATAGCTCCCTAAGGAAGAAAACTCTTGCAGTAAGCACAGCTTATGTGAATTTCACCTTATACCTTCAAACATTCATATGCTGCTGTTTATATTTTTGGTTGTGACTGATCCTGCGTAGCACGGATTGTGCTCCCATTTAACGTCCTTTTTCCCTTCATTCTTTTAATCTTTACCTGACATTAAAGACTTATCAAGTCTTTAGTTCTGAATATCAGCCTGTTTGAATTTGCCAAATGCTGTCATTACTTTCATCTGATCAGTAGTTTGAAATCCATAGGCTTCAGGTGGGAAGGACTTCTTATGGCTAGGAATAACTGAGGCTTAAAAGAGGATTACGTACCATGTCAACCTCAGAAATACTGTCCAAGCTTTCAACTTGCACATCCACCCCAACAGGAATTGCAGGGCCTGTAGAAGAATGAGATTTAGGTATGTAAATAACAGTTCTTTTGTATCATCTGCGTTTAATTAGCACTATAAAGTGGCATGCAAAACGTTTCTGAACTTATGTTATATTTTTCTGTCCATGATTCTTCACGAGAGGACTGGGGGAAGAGTCAGTGAATAACCATGTAAGGCCGCTTATGAAAAACTGAATTATCTTCCCCTTGGCATGTGCTGCAATGTTGACACTCTGCCCAGCTAATCCAGAGCTTGGATGAAACATTTGCATAAGTTTTTAAAAACTGAGCCATCTCCTCATAAATTTTAGTTCTTTATGAACAAATTTAGCCCTAAGAACAGAGGACTGAGAGGAAGAAACTGCAAGCAATGAGCTCTTCCTTGTGGGTTTCTCATTTCTCATCAACAAGGCAAGCTACATTAAACTCTCGAGCCCATCACCATTTTCATTAACGTGACTCTTCGATGATCTTAATAGTTTTCCACAGTAGTTTTAAAATCAGGAACCAGAGAATTTACAAAGAGCAAATAAGAGGAAAACATCCCATAATAAATGCATACTCCTCTAGTATTAGAAACCCTGGATCAAATTTTCCCTGTAGACTGCTGCTGATTAGTGACCAGGAGCTCCTCAGGTTACTCAAGGTACCCATACTGTGTCCTCATGCAGCTTTTTCCCTTTTCTGGCGCACTGAGGAGGTATGTGCTCACAGAGACGTGCGCACCAAGCACGACCCACCAAGGCAGGTCAGCAGGAACTGCTGAGGAGCAGTCCAGGTGGATCCACTGTTACCGTGAGCCCTGGGCATGTGGCAGTGGATCTCACAGGGCTCATGCAGATGCATGTACCTAGAGCATATCTCCATCCGGGGCACTGCCAGCAAGACAGACTGTGGCGAAGGAAGCATCGGCTCTACAGACATGTCTGGGACTTGCCCAGCAGAAATTAATTTTCCAAGGACAAAGATGCCTCCATGAAGGCTAGCAAAGATTTTTAGCACCTAGATTTTGAAACTGATTAGAAGTTAGATAGTATTTAAGGGGCCCCATAACTGCTTCGAAGATCCAGACCCTTATTTGCGCAGTGCCATGCAGAGCAGGGCCTGCTGCACACATGTATTCAGCTGCAGTAGCATCTGCCTCAAGACCACACCCAAGCCCTGAATACACTGTAAGCCTAAAAAGCCAGCAGAACCGCTGTTTTGAGAACACAGAGTACGTTCACAAGCTGCCATCCCTCCTGCTCCTCTACGTGCAGTGGCAGGCACAGACTCCCACTCATCTTCAGGGCTTTTGAAGACAACCTGATGTTTGCCTTTGCTGGAGGAGAAAGAAGCACCAACCCAGCTTCAGTACGGAAAGGGTAATTGCAAAGCCCATGAGACAAGCTGATTATTGTGGCTGGCCCCGGTACAGATTTTGCTAGGGCTCTGATAAGCCAGCCTCACCGAATCACAGCAGAGCGTGCTGCCGGTGACACTGTCCCCCGCACGCACGCAGGGCTCCAGCCTCTTCCACCCGCGCCGTCCGTCGGTGTCTGTGCTGGGTGCAGGCACCCTGAAGTGAGCCCTGGGAAGCAGGAACAGGCTCCTCAGCACCACCAATTCCAACTTCAGTGACTGCTGCCCCCAGCAATGAAGCTGAAATGTGGCTAACCCAGCACTATCAGATGACTTCTAGATGCTTATAAACACCTACTTGTCACATTCAGACACACAGCTGTACACTTCATGCTTAAAAGAAATGCCAGCAAATATTTGCTTGCTCCTATTCGTGTCTTGGTGACATCTGTCCAAGTTGAAGTGTGTTTGCCGAAAGATTTACTTGGGGAGAAATTCCAATTAATCAGCTGGCATGTTTCTTAGGAACCCAGAGGCTTTGGTAAGATTTTTTCACTTCCACCACATGAGCTCATCTTGCCCCCTTTTCTCATGTACTCTAAGGAATCTCCGGAGGTCAAGGAAATTCTCACCCTGTGTTCGGTTCCCCTTCTTCCAGGTATTCCCCAAAACTGGAAGAACCCACAAAGCCCCAGCCTGCACCCTCTGATGAAATGCAGACATGCTGTCACAGCCACTTCCAGCAGTGGGGCTGAGAGGTGCTGAAGGTTTTTTCCTCTCATACACATGGTTGTGCTCATCCAGCAGGCGAGAACAGTCCTCAGCCCCCTCCCCAGATTACACGGGGAATGCCTTTCGGAAAAGGGTGAAGTTGCGTAGAGGAGCAGACTGAGCTTGCGGTGGGACTTTATGTAAGACTGCTCATCAACTCACAGAAAATTAACCCAGCCAAAACCAACAGCAAGCAGCAGAAGCATTTGGACTATTTTCTTCCAGATCAGCGACTTGAATCAGCCCAGGAGAAGACCTGTCAGGTGGCTGAGTCAGCCACTGGGGCCAGAGGAGACAGGCAGGGAGAAGGATGACAAGTCAGAGAGCCCTCTGCTTTTGGTGGCACCAGCTCAGCTCCTCATGAGCCAGCCTCTGCCCGTCAGGCCAGGGAACGTGCTCACTCCCTACTGATCTAGCCACAAGATGCCACCGTTCATCAGCCAGTGGGTTCCTTCTCAGACCATCGTAACTCATCAAAGAGAGGCAAATCCATGGCAAAATCACAGACAGCTTTTCCTTGTCACCCTGGCCACGCATCCTTTCCTTTAACTGACTCCTTGCCCTGGGAGGAGACTTTGCTTATGTCTAAGGCAGATGTGTCCTTCCTAAAGCACACTCCAGCATCCTGCAGACAATGACTAGCACATGGCCCTTCTGTCACCCCACAGATGCGTCACCTTCTGGTTTGGCCAGAGGAAATGGTGGCTTCATTCACTGGAAATATTGAGGCAATGGCTTTGCAGTATTCTGCTCCCCTTTGTCTTCGTCAGTTGAATAGTTGTGAAGTGTGATAAGGTCTAACAAGCAAATTAGTTTATAGAGTGCTGTTTTTAAGGAGGTGGTTTGTTACTTCTGGTTCTTTCAGCTGTCCTAATAAGTGATGCTGCATCCCACTACATACCCTGCCTGTCTTACAGTATTTTAATGCAGTCCTTTCCAATCTGAAATTACTACTATGAGTTTGTACCTTGGTTGCAGCCACACTTCTTTCTACTCTCTATGATTATTTAGGACACTGGGTAAGCAAAATTTAAAAACAGCACCAAGAGAATGAATTTCTATATGGCATGCCTCCTGCTCAGTAAATGTGCTTGTTTTTTTTAAACAAGGTAACAAAAAGCACTGTATCTGTGGTGATAACAAGCATTTTGATGTGCAGTATAATGAACAGGGAAACAACACAAGCCTGCTGACAGGCAGTGCCCCGTTGGTAGCCAATTAGCTTTTCTTTGCTTAGATGCCTCCTGAAGTCATACATGGTGGTCAAGAAGAGCCTGGGCAATGATTCAAATACTTACCTATTCCCTTAATGCCTTTAAACACCTAATAGCTCGTCAGTGTAGTCCAGTTTGTGACACTTCACTCAAGCCTCTGCTACAGCAAGGCTCAATGCTCGGATAAAGAAATTTCAGAAAGGCTCCACAGTCCAACACAGCCCACGTCAGGGCGGGCGCAAGGCTGCCCTCCGCACTGCCGCTGGTTCTTGCCAGAGAAAGCATTTGTAATTAATATTATTCATTGTCACACACAGATGTTGACACTGCACCAGTGCCCACAGCACTTCCAAACAGCTGTGCCGTGGTGGGCATGGTGATAACGGAGAAGACACGGTCTCTGCCAGGATGGCTTCACAGCACAATCAGGTTTTGCCAGGAGAGGAAGGCAGCGGTCGGCCGTGGTACTTCCCGCTGGGTCTCCCCGGTGCCGAAGAGCTGTGTGCCCAGCACGTGCTGGGCATCTCCCCTCAACTTCCAGACTGCAAGAGACACTCTCTGTGTATGAATGTTTAATTTAGGCTTGATTCAGGAGATCAACACCCACCCAAAGTCTATTTACTGCTGCATTTTCCACGCTTGTCTGAACACTAATCACAGATTAAAAAAAAAAAACAAACAACCAAAAACCAAGCACCAAAAAGCAAAACTACAAACAGAAGAACACTGCCAAGCTGGTATCTGTGTCTCTCTTCTATTCCTTCCCTATCTGCTGTTGAAGATAAAATACTATGTCTATATTCTTTTCTTTTTTCATGTTCCTGCACCAAGCGCTCAGCTGGACTCCCAGATAACCAGCAGCTGCCTCACTGCAAGGACAAAGTCTAAGGTTCAGTCTGGAGCTGCCATGAAGCTTTATTAAACCCAAAATAAAGGGTGTTCAATGTAAAGCTGGAGGGTCTGGAAAGCCCTTGAGAGAAGAGGCCTGAGGCTGGGTTAGGTGTCCTGTACATCAGCGAAATGCTTTTTACTTCTTTTCTTTTCTGCAGTTAATCACAAATTTGAGAGACGACAAAACAGTGAGTATAACAAAGAGAGTGAGTAATCATCTGCACTTTGGACTTAGATGTGAAGTTACTAACACAGACAGTACGAAGATGAGACTGTAGAACTCACTTCTTAGTGGAAATATTTACCCTGCCTTTCTTGGGCAAAATCCTACTAAAGTCAGCAGGAGCAATCATTGCTTTTCTCTTCTCCCTGCTCCTCATTCAGCAGCTGGGGCCAAGGCGATGAGAAAGCACACAAATGAGAATGCGGGCACGTTGCGACACCAAGGCCTTTCAGAGGAGGCTTGGACAAGAGGTTGGGCTGACCAAGGCAGAGTGGGTGAAGGGCCAGTGAGGCCAGCCCAGATATTGCTGCCTGGGAGTGGTAGGAATCGAATGGTCACCAAGTCCTGCTCTAGGCAACGAGCTTAACTGATAGTCATCACTGTGTATTCAGTCGGCCCATGACTCTTCAAAACTTCTACCAAGATGCAGTTTTGCAGAGGCACTTCATGCGAGCACCACTGTAAATGCATGTAGTGTCTGAAGCAAAACAGAAGCCCTGTAAAGAAATGCCCTCCTTAAACCACAGAAACAAACCCTGTCTTTCCTTAAAGGGCATCTTGGCTCCAGCACATACCATTGAATTAAATGGCTATTGATCAGTCACAGAAAGATGTTGAGCGACCTTTGGTTTCACTAATCCTTGGAGTCAATTGGGAACTCCAAGCTTCTTAATCCTGTCCCTTTGGAAACTAAACTGTTGAACCACTGGGGCTACGGATGCTTCACTATATTCCCCGTTAAATGCCATGAGGGATGAGCAAACAGAAAAAACCCTCTTTATTGAGAGGGAGCAGAGGATGAGGAAGGTGTGAACGGGAATGGAAAAGAACAGCTGAGATGGTATCTGACACATTGAACAGGTAGACAGAGAACAAGTAACTTAGATTACAGCATTAAATGAAAAAAGCCCTCAGCAACTATCTTTTCCTTGACCTAAACAGTATTTTATCAATATCCACTTTTCTTCAGAGACAGAGGAAATACAGAGGGATGAGCTTGGAGAATTACGAGCAGGATAAGACCCAAACACTGCAACACTGGAGAAATCTCAAAGCTCAGGCTCCTCTCTTGGATGTTCACTGCTGGATGGGAAGCTAAACAGATCCATGTGAAAGCTGTGGATCTGGCTGAGAAGAGGAAGCCATGCTGCTTTGCTCAAAGACTGCAGCCCAGCAAAGCTGTTAGCGCATATTTTAGGTCTCTGAAAAGTGCCAGCCAAAATCATGGAATTATTCAAATTAAACACAAGCTCAAGTATTTATAGATCAAGGTCTGGAGAGAAATGGTGTAACCTTCAACTGAAGCATTTCTTCCAGAAACAGTAAAAATGTTCACATCCATTATCTCCATCACTGTCCAGAGCAATATCTTGCAGAACACAAATCCTAATTCAGCAGGACTGATACTACCAGAAAGCAAACCCTGGACTCCTAAAACACTTCGTAAAAGTCACAGACTTCCACTTACAACACAGAAATGAACCCGCCAGTAAACTATTCCCCTTGCATCTCAGACACAGCACAGTGGCAGCTTCCAAGCAAGCTCGAGACACTCGCACAGTCATGAGCAAATTTGATGATATAAAAACTTTAAGTGGAAAATAGGAGATTTTCCTTTTGAAGGATATATTTATATTTGCATGTGGAGAGAGTATATAAGTGACCTGAAGCACAGCCCGAGGCTGATGGGAGTGCTTCTGCTTTCTCTCTTGTACCAAGCAGCATCCATTAGCCTCACAATTTCTGCACAGGATTTACATGTGACATGATGGAGCACCCTTGCACCTTCTCACAGTAAAGGTACCGCTTTCCGAAACTGCATCAGCAACATCTTATTTCTGTAAATTCCTGCATGTTGGTGCCCCAGTTCAAACTTGGGTATTAAAAAGATACTCAAGAACAAGTCTGTCAAGGTGTTTGTGGCTTTATATGTCTTTATTCCTTTTCCAAGTTCACAACCCGGTGTTCTGAGAATCAGTGGCAAGAGTGCTCACTCGTTTCTCTTCCCCCTTCAGTCAGCTGCTCTATTTTGTGACCTACTCATGAGTGAAAGCCATCACACATTCAACTTAGGTGCTGCATAGAGCAAAGGTGCTGTACAGGATACCTTTAGAGAAGACCCGCTTCGCATCTGCATTCAGTGGTTGTGCAAGGAGAACAGACGGACACAACAAGTCTCCATTTTGGGTGGGTTCTGGCATAGAGAAGACTTTATGGCTTGTTTCACCTTACAAAAATTCCAGTTTGAGTACCAAACTCTGCCCTAGGTTGAATGGGACATCTGGTCTGGGGCTAACCCCTCCAGGGAACCCGGGAGGTTTCCACAAGACCCATTCAGGAATGACTTCAGAAGGTGCCAAACATTAAAACCTGTCACATCCCAGCATGTCTTGGCTTCTAAAACCACCCACTGCAGAGCAGCATGACAGCTGCAAAGGGCGAGTCAGTTCCCAGTCAGAAACAGCTACTGGACACAAACACGGTTTTTATTTTTGAACACTCCAGCAGGCTTTGGAAGATAGGGAAGAGCTTGCTGCCATGAAAATGCCTGGAGTCAGTTCTCCAGTCCAGCTCTGAGACTAAAGCTTTGCAACATCTCTTCAATTTTTCTCTTTGGCAATGATTTCAAAGGCTCATTGTTTTTCTCTGAGACAGTCTCTCTGTCCCCTCATGCATCTTTGAAGGAGTAAGGCAGACTTAGGCCCTGAGATAAAAATATCTACATGGGAAACAAGCAGGTTTGAGACTTCTTTGCTGCCAGATATTTTGTGCACACCCAGAGAGGCTTGCAAACGTCCAGAAGAGATCCCATGTCTGCAAGCTACAAAACAGTCTCTGGTGTTTCTGCATGAATGTGCATGTTTATACATATTTTATTCTTTTTAGTAAATGTATATATGTTTAGGACCTCTTAGGTGTGGGCAGCTTGCAGGCAGCCACCACCAGGATACTCATCAGCTGCCACACGACTGCAGAGAGCTTCGTTCTTCTGCATCTCCCTGACAGCTGGTCGTCGAGGGAGAAGCAAGTTTTATTCCAGCCCTTGATACTAACCCTAAGTGAACTACTCACGCTTCCTTCATCCCATCGTTCCTATATCCTGACAAAAATACTGCCCAGAAAGGGCAGCAAGGACCAGCTGACATTAGGCTATTGGGTTATGAAGAAATATGATAAAAGTACAGCATTAGGCTGTTCCTCAGCAAAGAAGATACAGCTATTTTAAGTATCAACTAAAGCTGCTTATTCACAGGCTCCCTGTAAAATATGAGATGTCATAGATGAAATGCTTTAAATAGATGTTTAAGGAAGGCAGCAAAACAAACATTTACATAAGCTTTAAATTTTAATATTTGTAAATAATACCTGAACATCTGCTAGCTAGAACAAGGTCACTGACATGGAGATAACTCCCTAAGGGTCAAAACAAACGCAGTCTATTTCAGCTTATGGAGGCTATTTTGAACATCAGCAAAGCAAAATCTTTGTCATTACCTCAGTACTCAATAGCCTGTCTCTAATGGGCTGAGAGCAGGGAAGACAACCATGCTTATTGGGCTGTTAATAACCCAACTTACACAACATTTGCTTGCTCACTTGCTCTTTACAAAGATATTTTTTCTTGAAAAACCCTTCACCTTTCTCTGATGTTTTTCTTCCATTTCAGCTCGCATAACCCTAGCCTGGTCTGTCCAGCAGTCACAGGTGTGTTGGCTTGGCAGCTTTCTGACTGTCCCTGCGGACCAGCAAGAGACACTGTGGCCACCACAAAGCAGCTACAGACCCCATCCCCTTTTTATCTTAAAGTTCAATGATGAATTTGTAGGCTGGTCCACCAAAATGTTGAAGGTTAACAGCTGCCCATTATTCCACCAAGTATGGAAACCATCACTTTTACAGTACGAAGTTTCTTTATAATCTAATGTCACTCACAATCTCCTTACGATATTATTTATTGTTTTGGTTTGGCCTGGATAAATGCCAGGTGCCCACCAAAACCACTCTATCACTCCCCTCCTCAACTGGACTGGGGAGAGGAAATATGATGAAAGGCTCGAGGGTTGAGACAAGGACAGGGAGAGATCACTCACCAATTACTGTCACGGACAAAACTGAACTTGCAGAGAAAAGGGAGTTTAATTTACCACCAATCAAATCAGAGTAGGATAATGAGAAATAAAACCAGATCTTAAAACACTTTCCCCCCACCCCTCCCTTCTTCCTGGGCTCAGCTTCACTCCCGTTTCTCTACCTCTGCCCCCCTGAGCAGCGCAGGGGGATGGGGAACAGGCGTTATGGTCAGTGCATCACATGTTGTCTCTGCTGCTCCTTCCTCCTCAGAGGGAGGACTCCTCACACGCTGCACCTGCTCCAGCGTAAAGGTCCCTCCCATGGGAGACAGCCCTGCACAAACTGCTCCAACATGAGTCCTTCCCACAGACTGCAGCTCTTCACAAACCACCCCAGTTGTGGGTCCCTTCCACGGGGTGCAGTCCTTCAGGAACAGGCTGCTCCAGCGTCAGTCCCCCATGAGGTCACAAGTCCTGCCAGCAAACCTGCTCTGGCATGGGCTCCTCTCTCCACAGGGCCACAGGTCCTGGCAGGATTCTGCTCCAGCACAGTTTCCCCACGGGGTCACAGCCTCCCTCAGGCATCCACCTGCTCCGGCGTGGGGTCCCTTCCAGGGGCTGCAGGTGGAGATCTTCTCCACCATGGACCTCTGTGGACTGCAGGGGGACAGCCTGGCTCACCATGGTCTTCATCACGAGCCGCAAGAGAAGGCTCTCTGCTCCGGCATCTCAAGTACCTCCTCCCCCTCCTTCTTCACTGACCTAGGTGTCTGCAGAGTTGTTTCTCTCATCATCTCACTCCTCTCTCTCGACTGCCATTTTCCTGCGAGTTACGTTTTTTTCCCGTTCTTAACTATGTTATCACAGAGGCGCTACCACCGTCACTGATTGGCTTGGCCTTGGGCAGCAGTGGGTCCATCTTAGAGCCATCTAGCACTGGCTTTATCAGACATGGGGGAAGCTTCTCACAGCTTCTCACAGAAGCCACCCCTATAGTCCCCCTGCCACCAAAACCTTGCCACGCAAACCCATAACATTTATGTTCTGCAAAGATGAGTTGCCTTTCCCATCTGCACCGTAACATCAGGGCTAAATGCAGTGCCGTGGGGCTGGTCTCTCCGTTAGACTGTAGTCCCTGAGCCCTCTCAGAGAAGAGAGGGGGTCTTAGTGATACCGGGCAGAAATATTTAAGTCGTAGAAACGCTTAGGTTGTAGTGATATAGGGCAGAAATGCTTAAGTCATAGTGACATTGTTTAATTTAGGCCTGACTACTTTGTATCAACAGTGCATGCCTTACTAACAACCATGCCCTTGAAGAGGAGCTAGCAGGCTGATAAAAGGGGAACTTCCAGCCCAGAAGGTGCCGAAAGCTGGACCATTGCCACAGAAGCGTGAAGTTAACAAAGATCGAGGGTAACTAGGAAAAAGGTAAAGGCGGCCGGGGGAGATGGCGACAACTGACTCATTTCAGAACCAAAAAGACTGCACCCCCCTAAGCGTGTGAGCATGCGTACTGAAGTAAGGAGGGAGTATACCTTTAAGATAAGCGTAAAATGAGATGAACCAATCAGAAAGTAATCAGTAATTTCTATGGTTTTTTAAGAGTATATAGTCATTGTGGCTCTGCTGAGTGGTGTGCTAGGTCTGTGGAATTATCACCTAGCACCCATATCTGTGCAAATATGCAGTAAAGGCAATACCTCTGCTCTGTGTGTATATTGGTGTATCACCCATCAGGTAAATCACCCCACTTTTGGGACAACACTAGGGCAGCACCCAGTTACAGTCACTCACGCCCCACAAGCTCCTCTACTCTGCTTCCGCAGTACAAAAGCCTTTTTATCCTACGCAGGTCAGACCACATCAGACCGACTGGGGTTGTCACAGCAAAAGACTGGCAGGACTCACAGGGCACAGCAGATCACTGTGACTGCCTGACAGCAGAAAAGGTAAGGATAACCTCTTACCAGTCTTTTGGTTTCTTTCCTTTATATTTTTTTCCCACCAGGGTTATCATCTGTCACTGAAAATAAGCTCCATAATTCTGCAGCTGTGCAAGAAGCTGAAGCACCCAAGCTATCCCCACAAGTGTGAATCACGCTTCCCAAGGCTGGAGCCTCAGCAAAGTTGTTGCCGAGTTTTGTTCCTCGTCACACGCAACTTCAGTGCAACCTTCCGAACACTCCACCTTTGCCCTGGGTAGCTCTGCAAGATAGTCAGGTTTTGAGCAAAAATTACACTGTGGTTTTCCTTTACAAAAAATCACCGTCTCACCAAAAGCTGTTAGGATATTTCTCAATTTTATGAATGCTACTCCAAGTTTTTACACTCTAGCAGTACCCTCATGCCTGTGAAGGGAGATAGCACAGGAAAACCAGAAAATAGGGAGATTAAAATGCAGTTGCACTAGCACTGGAAGAGTAACCACACAACTATTTGTGTGTACTTCATGCAAACTGCACAAAGGTGTTCCTCACGGACTGAGTGACACTCATGGTAAAAATCTGGTCTCTTTACAGAAGTACAGTGCAGTGGTAACACTGGCCATCAAAACCTAAACCATCAATCAGCACAACAGAACAAAACCCCTCAGCTTCCCCAGAAAGCACAGGCATCATGTTTCTGACTTACATCCAGCTGGGGGGGATAAAAAAAAAATCACAGCGGCTCCCCGGCTATCTCCAACTGAGTGAAGGGGAGGAGTCCAGATCTCCCTCCACAGAAGCCCTGACATCCCACCATGTCAGCCCCGGGAGCCAGCAGGTCTTTCAGCCAGAGCGGTGACTCCGAGGAGAGATCGGCCCTTCCAGTCTGTCCACACCAGGCATTCAGAAATCTTCAGCCAAACTCCAAAAACTGAGGCTGGCTTCAGAAAAAAATAAACTGAAAACCCAGCACAGCACCCTAACCTTTAATTATTTTGGTTTCTAAGGTTTTTGAGGCATTTGCTTTGAGTCTTTTCTCCGCTACCTAGAAGACCAGGAAGATTCTCTCTCTGACACTGATTTTTGCCCACTGAAGGGAAAGCTTGATCCCTTCCCTTTGTGACCAGCAGAGTTTGTCACTGACTTCACTGGCAGGGAAAACCAGCTACCGTTAAAACAAACTCTATTCAACCTAGAGTCACCAAGACAAATAAGAGTCCTGTAGCTGCACTCTCTCCAAGCTGGCTTGCTCTATTCCTTTGCATTTTAATACGATGAAATATGGCTTGGATGACCACCCTCAGTGAGACTGGTTTAGTGGTGACAGCTGCCTTGTGAGCTGGCAAAAGGCAAGCCTTTGGGATTCTCCCCCTTCCCACTTCTGTGATTTACAAGCTGTGCATGGTCCTCTCCACTCAGTCAGGGGTGGACTAGATGACCTTTTGAAGGTCCCTTCCAACCCAAACCATTCTGTGATTCTGTGACAAAGGACTTCCGTGTGGGGCAAATCATGTGGGATGGCACAAGATCACAAGTATCAATGACAGAGCAGTGTGTCACACAAGCAGTGCGTTTCTCTGACGTGCTCACACCAACCACAGGGAGATTTGCTGATGTTCCACTCAGAGGACAACTTAAGGCAAACTGTTCAACCCTAGGAACAGCAGGTAGGTTTACCACTGATGATCAAGAGTTACCTCCAACCGGCAGGCTGGACTGCAACCTGTTAGTAAACTACAGTGGGCTGGAGGGAACCACACATTTTGGACTCTGGAGTTTGGAGAAATACAAATTGTGAGCCTGAGGACAGCACCATGCTGTCAGATCAGCACATCTGCACTGTGGGGCAGGAAACATTTTCCCAGCCACACCAGGATGGGGCAGGTGAGAGCAGCTCTGTTCTACAGACTGGCTGCACAGCGCAAAGCGCCCGTGTGAGCCACCGGACGGGGAGATGCTGCGCTTCAGCCCAGACAGCCGACTGGTAAAGGATGCGGTATTGGTCATCTAGCGAACGCTGCAGAAAACTCTGTCCTGAGCTCTGGAGGGACTCGGTTATTGATATAATCAGAAGAGGGATTTCTATACTGGTATTCAAGCACATTTTTTATTCAGGTACTCTCTTAGCTCTGCAGTAGCGAGCCTAGAAACACCTGGCAAGCACATTCCTGTAACTGGGTAGAACAGAAGACAGAGTGAAGGTGATGGAGGCCTCCTCTCCTGCTCTTTTGGTTGCTTTAGAGAGTTTGAGACAAGACTTTTTATGGCTAAATATACTCCATTGTCTCCTTGCAAGGATGGGATGTGATCCACCTAACGAGTTCTTTACTTTGCAATTTGATCTCATCAGCTGAAAAGGTCATTGCAACTTCACAGCTACATGTGAACATTAAAACCTGCAGCTTGTTCATCTTCTCAACAGTGAAACACGTACCAGAAGGGTCTGTCCTGAGCCCTGTGGAACAATAGCCAAAGAAAGAGCCAACTTCAGCAGCAGGAGGGACTGTAGGAGCTGTGCAGACTACTACGAAGTGAGGATGAGATCTCTCTGAATTGCCTTGAATATCTCCTGAAACCACCCAAGTTCTTTCCCTTCACACCGGTGCATCTGGCCAGAGGCCTTTTTTTTTTTAATTAGATGATTAATTAGATAATTAAATGATTTTTAATTAGATGAGCATGAAATAAAGAGAACCATTTTATTCTCACCTCCAAAAGCCGGCCGCATGGTGAAGTCGTGGTCATCAACCCTGAGAAGCTGCTCTGTCTTTGCTTTCCAAGTTTTGGTCACATCATGATTCTTCTTATAGATGTGGCTGCAAAAGACAGCAACAACGCTGGTCTGACATCTCTGTTCCCAAGCAGCACCCTGCGGCTGAATTCTGCCGCCCCGATTTCAGAGCCCCGGGAGCAGCAGCCTTGTGGGCGCAGCCCCAGGGAGGGAAGCGGGGTTGCTGCCAGCACCCCGGCACGGCAGCCCCGACGCTGCCTCTCCACAGCGTTAGCTCTGAGCCGGCACCGTCCGCGGGCAGCCCTGCCATCTCAGCCGGCCCAAGATGGACACAGTGCTCTCTCTGGGGAGGCTGGAGGCCGAGGGCACAGCATCTCGCGGAGGAGCTGGGATGCAGCAAAGGTGACAGAGCAAGCGACAGGAGAAGCGGCTGACTCTGCCCCACAGGTCACGCAGCCAGGGCTTGGCTGGGTACCAAGGTGATGTTATCTTGAGAAAGCTCTTTTGGGTGGTGGTCATGCAACGTCATACGCTATTCTGAGGCCATTTATCTGCCCCACGAATACCATCTGAGTACCAGCAGTTTGTGTGGACAGAGGGCTTTGCCTTTTGACTTCTGACAACACCAAACTCACCCATTTCCCTCCATGGCAGCAGGAAAAGAGGGGCTCTGTCTAAAGAAGTCAGCAAGATCTGCAATCCTCCACTTTCCTGAGTATTAAGGGAGGAAAAATTCTAAGTTTTCATTTGAGAGATTATATGATAAGAGTAGAAGAAGAATGACAACAAGTCCCTGAGAAAAGTGCAAGAAAGTCACTCCAATTGCATAAGGGGATAACTGAACAGCAGACAGACAGACACTGCATGCACTTCGGGAAGAAAATCCAGATCAGCATCCCCAACCATTCCCCAGTGGTGCAGCAAGGAGGACTTGGACCGCTAAGGTTCCTCAATCCCTTTACTCTGGGCATAAGATCTGACAAAGTTATAAATATCACTGTAATTAGCTGTTTGTCAGTAATTTGCTAAAAATAATAACAATAAATAGAAAGAACTTTATACCAAAGGGTTCAGAATCATTTGCCTGTGTGGGAAAATATTGCTGACAGTAAAGAACAAAAAAAATTTGAGGGAAAAATACAGGGACTACCCTAATAGATACAAAACCGAGGGTGAATTAGGCTTAAAATCTTGGTCAAAAATTCAGAGCTTACAAAACAATCACCACACTCCTAAGGGTGGCTGTGGCTAGGGATGTGCTTATGGGTCACTAAAATACAAAGCATGATGAGTGTGAGCAAAGGGAGCACAAACCGCAAACCAGAAGAAAAGTTTCCCATCAGAGCACTCAGTTCAGAAAAGGAACGATAAAACCTGAGGGGCGTTGACAGCCGCTGCTAACATCGAGAACCCATTTACTTTAACATGGAGGTTAAAAGAAAGCAACAGATTTAAACCATTTGTATCAAAGGGATGTTTTGAAGGAAAATAAGCCCTCGTGCTCCAGGGCGCACGCTACACAGGAGAATCTGGATCCCCTCACGTCACTTTGGGCTCCTGTTTAAATCGAGGGGTCGGAGCATCTCTCTCCCCGCTGGCTGTAAGGCAGGGCCAGCTGGAGCAAGCGCGCTCCCAGCACGGCTGCGTCAATGGTCGCCTAAAAGCTGGGGGACGAACCCGAGCAGAGCCGTTAATGGGGATGCTTGGAGGCAAAAGTTTAGCTTTTAACCGCCTGCTGCATGGAGGGGGTTGTGTTGCTCTGCAAAGGTCAGGGCTGCTGTCTAAGTGCCCCGCTTCACAATCCGCAGCCCTGCCTCTGCGCCCGAGAAGCTACAAGTGGAGAAGAACCATCCTCCGGTGTCTGTCTCGCTTCAACCATCGGGGAAAGGCCGAAGTACCAGCGAATGTTCAACCAAATCTCTCTGCTCAAAGAGTGGGGGAGGGAATCAAACTGAAAAGCCAATAAAACTTTGGATTGCGTAGTGTATGAGGAAACAACATGGAAAACTCTGACGGTATTACAGTGCCATCTTATAAATCGATGGCAGAGCCTCACTGAAATGCCAGGCTCTGATCAATCAATTGAAAACTTGTCAAACAGCAAATAGCACACGGGAGAGCTGCTAAGAACAATTCTGTGGCTGCAGAGGTATCAGAGGGCTGGCTGGGGACATTGACACTGCCTTAAGGAAGAAAACAGGTTTTCAGGAAGGTCCTGAGCCAGGGGTGGCATTTAATAGCCGGCATTTAATTATCTGTTCATGCCCAGTCCTTCAGGTACATGATGGATGACTCAGAATTTACAGATGTTGAGGTCTGCCATTTAATTTTTAACCAATGTAATCCATTTACAAAGACTTTGTAAAGCGCTTTTTAATGACAGGCAGTCTACACAGCCTTTGAAATGTATAATAACTATTTTTGTTGATTTAATCCAAAAGCAAGACTAAGCTTGTTTGAAAAAACCCCATTCTTTATACCAGTAAGTGACATCAGCTATGCTGGTACCTTCTGATCCTCTCCGGCAGGTATCCCACGCCACCCCCACCACCGTTTGGCATGGGAAGGACTCATCATCCGCAGCAAAGGCGAACGCAGCCGCCAGTGCCTTGGCAGAGCTGCTGGGTGCCCTGACCACTCCTGCCCATCGGGCGCCGTTACCGACCGTCTGACCACCGGTATCTCATAAATCCTCCCTGAGCTACTTGCGGTCTTCAGCACTTCTGATGATAGATTTGTCAGGGTTTCTTTTGGCTTTTTGTCCTCTCTGCAATTCACTGCTATTCATTTTAAGCCACGCATCTCTTTTTTTGCCATGTTTTTCATACATAATTTTATCACTGTTTACACTTCACTCAAGGGGGGTGAGTTTGATAAAGCTGTCTTTTGTGAGGACTTGTGCCTGTTTACAGAGGAGGGAAGGGGACAGGTATCACATCACATTTTTGTAAAGGCTTCTCCATTATTGCCCTAATTTTTTTATATTTTCCTTTCCAGCCACTTATAGTCAGAATTGTTCTCAATTGCATAAAATAGATCCATTCTATATTGCCAAATATATCAAAGAAAATCACATTTTGCTGGCATGAGAAATGACAGATAACAGCTCAGCAGGACTTCAAAACGCAGCGGGTATCTCTGCAGATGTTCAGACCTTCTCAGAGCAAGATAAAGAACTTATAGGATTGGAAACAGTCCTCGTGCTGCAGGGTGTAAGTTAACGGCTAAGAAACGTGATCTCTGGCCAGAGCACGGTGCAGCTGCCGGCTGCCAGGGTGCGGGAGGTTTCTGCACCTCCCTCTGCAGAATGCAGCACTGACTTCGGTCACAACAAGATGGTATCTCACAGCCATGGGACATTGGCTCCTATTATCTCATTTCCTACTGGGATTTGGAAAATATTTCTACAGCGTCAGTGAAAATCTTACCACACTTCAGTACATTCTTTGGGGAAAAAACGCATTAGCTGCAGATGTCATTTACTGTGTGTAGCAGCCACAGCAAGCTGGAGGAGATGCACACTCTGGAAACCTAGCACCAAGCAAGGTACTAAACCTCGCATTTTGCTAACCAGCAAAGCATACGACTGCTGCAAAGATGCCCCAGAAGATAAATGAAAAAGAGAAGGTGCAATGACAGTTTATGACTGCCCTGACAATTAAATCCCTCCTAGATTAGCATTCAAAATTTACTCTCTCCATTGCTCTACGAGTGTATCCCACCTAGATGTGTATCTTTAATATTAATGTACACAGATCACACGGGATCACAAACGACTGAGAACTTTCTGACAACGTGCAAACTTCAAGGTCCTCAGTTTTGGGGCAGTCTCCTTCCCCGGCCTGTCAGGGCCACCAACTCAAGGGCTTCATGGGTCCCAGCTGCCCAGGAGGCCCCGGTAGCTCCTCGGCAAGGCAGGTCTACCCTGGTTTACACAGGTGGCCACACCAGTCCTTACTGTTTCCAGAGCTGCAGGGGAGATGGACTGTGCTGCCCTACCTCTGGATGTAACATGCTCCGCACTGACTCAGCTGTGGGTTTAGGCCTGGAGCAGGAGGGAAGGGAAGGTGACTTTTCTTGCCAGATTTATAGAAAAAATCCTAAATCAGACTCCGGAAAAGGAGAGACACAAACTCGATGGATGTGCACAGTCACAGTGATCGTGCACATCAGGAATATCTCATGCTCACATGCCTAACACACCTTATCATCTATTGCCTGGGACCCTCTGTTTTTGCTTGGTCTTTATAAAGTATATTTTTTAAGCAGAAAAAAAAAAATCTGTTCTATGTTTTGTCATTTTTTTAACTTATTAAAGATGAATGCAGAATACATTCGTTCTTCACAGCAACAAATGGAGCCTTTTTTTACCAAGTGTATCCCAAACCCTGCACTCCTTGCCTCTTCCTACATCCATCCAGCCCGAAGTCAACAACAGTCATGTAAGCAGAGGGTAAAATTCACAAGGATGTTTTATGCAGAGACACTCCCTTGCAAGGCTAAAAAGCCCAAACTTCCCTTTTCACAGTTTCAGGGCAGAACCGTCCAACCTGCCTGGCTGTCCCCATGCCCCCTGCCACTTCAGACATCATCTCGGGCTCATGAAAATAAAAAACAATTACAGATCCTTCTCGCTGTGAAACTGGTGCAATGTGCACCCCCATGTCAGCAGAAGCAAAAGCAAACCCCAATGTTTAACCGCCGAGGTACGGCACTGTGACAACGCTCAACTTCCCAGCATAAAGAGGCTGCTTGGGTAGCGACCACTGCCAAGAGCAAAGGGATGGAGACACGGGGGAGAATGGGCCCGGCCAAGGGAGCCAGAAGCCACCGTTCTGCTGGAGGGGCTGGAGGAGGCATGACTGCTGAAGAGCCGGCGCCAAACGCAGGCAGGCCGGCGAGGATGTAGTGTTGAGGCCCTAAACATCTCACAGCCTACATGGACGACTACACAGGTGCAGCACAGTCGGTGGGGGCCACACTAGCAACCGCAGAGAAGTCATAACTGCCAACATGAACCACAGCTGGAGCACAGAGATCAGGTAAGGCAGGAGGTTTGCTTCTCAGATCTGCTGTTGCCATACGTGTGTGTGCGTGTCTCTCCCTGCCTGTTTGGCCCAGCTGCAATGCTGTAGTGTTGGTGAAAAAAATCTCAGGAGACATCAAACCTTGCACAACTAGACGCTGTGCTATGTCCTGGACTTGAACCCAGGTAGAATCACAGCATGGTAGGGGTTGGAAGGGACCTCTGTGGGTCATGTAGTCCAACCCTCCTGCTGAAGCAGGGTCACCTACAGTAGGCTGTAGAGGACCTTGTCCAGGCAGGTTTTGAATATCTCCAGAGAAGGAGACTCCACCACCTCCCTGGGCAGCCTGTTCCAGTGCTCCGTCACCCTCAAAGGGAAGAAGTTCTTCCTCATATTCAGACGGAACTTCCTGTGCTTCAGTTTGTGCCCATTGCCCCTTGTCCTGTCACCGGGCACCACTGAAAAGAGCTTGGCCCCATCCTCCTGACACCAACTCTTCAGATATTTGTAAGTATACATTAGGTCCCCTCGCAGCCTTCTCTTCTTCAGGCTGAACAAGCCCAGCTCCCTCAGCCTCCCCTTGTAGGAGAGATGTTCCAGTCCCCTCACCATCCTTGTAGCCCTCCGCTGGACTCTCTCCAGTAGCTCCTCATCTTTCTTGAACTGGGGAGCCCAGAACTGGACACAGTACTCC
>Ga0065711_1037766_pt1 | contig 19494 bp, 7 predicted proteins | sample Hoacrofraction12_FD_59098 | JGI IMG/M metagenome (GOLD analysis project Ga0065711, IMG submission 59098) | Hoatzin crop microbial communities from Cojedes, Venezuela - Epithelial fraction 12 v2 (version 2) | ecosystem: Host-associated > Birds > Digestive system > Esophagus > Crop | place...
TTTGTGCCCATTGCCCCTTGTCCTGTCACTGGGCACCACTGAAAAGAGTCTGGCCCCATCCTCCTGACACCCACCCTTCAGATATTTATAAGCATTTATAAGGTCCCCTCGCAGCCTTCTCTTCTTCAGGTTAAACAAGCCCAGCTCCCTCAGCCTTTCCTCATAGGACAGATGTTCCAGTCCCCTAATCATCCTCGTAGCCTTGCGCTGGACTCTCTCCAGTAGCTCCTCGTCTTTCTTGAACTGGGGAGCCCAGAACTGGACAGAGTTCTCAAGATGGGGCCTCACTAGGGCAGAGTAGAGGGGGAGGAGAACCTCCCTCGACCTGCTGGCCACACTCTTCATAATGCACCTCAGGATACCACTGGCCTTCTTGGCAACCAGGGCACACTGCTGGCTCATGGTCAACCTGTCATCCCACTGTCCAAGTGAGTACGGTGCAACTAGATTCTGTCAGCCAGGCTGGTTCTCCTCCCCGCCCAGGACACACACAGTTCTGCTGCTCTCATCGGGTGCCCGCAGGAGGTATCTGTGTTGGCACAACGATGCGTCTGAGCTCCTTATCCTTGCCTCTCCGCAGGGCTAAGGCCTCTGACAGGCACACAGTGGACCGAATGCTGTTACGACTCTCAGACATTAACCACCGTCCCTCTGACCAACATTGTCCATCCGATTAATGCCTAATCTGCTTGTGAAACAGCTCCTCAGCCACCACAGCTTTCAGCATAGCATGAGAAAACTAAGGGTTCTTGAGGCCTGTAAAAACCCTAATTTCACTGGAAGTAGCATGCTCCTGGAACAGCTACCTCAGCTGTGAAACTAGTTCAGCAGAAGAACGCTTGGTCTCTGTGATGCTCTTTACTACATAGCGTATACATACCCAGGACCTGGAAATACCTTTAAGAAGAAGGTTTAAGAACGGCCAGCTCCACTGCAGTATCAACCACCAGTGGGATTCAAAGAGTAGGAACAAAAACCAAATTCTTTGTGAATTTCAGGATATCAGTATATACGTGGATAAGAACATAATTGGTTTGGGTGAAAACAAGAATTTTTGCTTAAGGAATTGTTGGCCTAAGCTATTTCAAAGACTAAATTAAAAGGAACAATTTCTATGATTCTAAATATTGAAACAGGCTCACAATGAGCCATAAATGGCTTACTTCTCTGAAATAGCTTACTTTTATAAAAAGATACTTTAACTGCTTTTATATGCAAGAAGTCACTGCTAAGTAAACTAAAGTTACTGTATACCATTTCAGAATTTAAAATACTGCCTGATATAGAGCAATCCTCCTACTTTTCACATTTTAGAAGAAAATTTCATTAAACAATCAGACAGACCTTCAGAGAGATACACAAACACGTTACCAAGACCTATCACGTACTGTTTAATACATTACATGCAAATTCTTACCAGAATGCCACTGCTTTTGAAGATGCCGTATCCATTGTTATCCTTACAATATCCATTCATATCCATCATTAGTACCCTGCTCGCTTTGCACTCAGGCTTCAGAACAGATTTCTGACAAGCAACCCACACCTATCAAAGTGGTTTCTAGAAAGCAAATTTAAAAGCTGTAAAACATGGAAACCAAACCAACATTTTGCAAACCACTGCAAGTGCAATGCAAACATAGTCAATATGAAATTCATTCTGAAATGCTCATCATACTATGCTAGATTGTAATATAGCCGCAGTTTTAACATTATACTTTTAAATCACTAGTTCACCTATAGAAAAACTGCAAAAGTTCATCTTATCCTGTTAAATCTCATACACTTTGGGGTAGTCATTTGCCTAGAAGTGATTTGTTATAAAAAATCATGATAAAGGAATTATTATTCTTTATCACATTTAAGGTATTCTAAGGACTAATGAAAACTGAAGTTCCATTACGCTGGACAGCACGTAAACACAGAACAGTAAAAAGTCCCCAGTTATATAAAAAACAACAGTCTAAACAGATAAGACAGCATGGTGGAAAAGTTCACAAACAGCATGTAAATGTAACAGTACTTCTATTTTGGGGGTGGTTTTGCTTGCAAAGAAAATGGAAGTAGATACAGAGTAAGGAGAGCAGATCAGAGGAAAAAAGCATATGAAGTAAGCAGGATTGAACAGCAGTAAAGAGGTAGAATGGACGGAAAGAGAGTGGAACAAACAGTCAATGAGCATAGGACAGAGAACAGCTAATTAAAGCGAGTGAATGTTCTCTGAACGGTCAAAGGTCCCTGGGCTTTTAGCTCTGCTAGTTACTCTCTGACTAGGTCCTTTCTTTACTGCTCCCATGCTTACAGCAGAAGGGTTATACTGATTTTCAGTCTTTGCCCCATCACAACTCCCTCCCCACCTTTTGCTGTGGGATCAAGACCTCTCTCTCACCTGTACCTTTAAAACGGGAATCATCTGAATCTGCTCGACATTATGAAATGAGTGCATGCAGATCATCCTGTTTTGCAAGTGATTCAAGTTCTGCTATTCTGACTTCAACTTTATTAATTCTTTCTTAGGTAACACAGACTGGACAAGATTCACTTACACAGCAGAAAAGCGAGGCAAGACACTGATCTATAGAACAGCAATTGAAAGTTTGGTCAGAGTACGTAAAACATCGTGTTCCATACCGAACAACAGAGCATTAAGCTAAGATTCAGGGTGGGGAGACAGCTGCTCTATAGGCTCTGAGGCATGCAGCCAGATGGAAATACTCTAACCGTTCACAGGAAAATGTACTTGTTCTAATATTGACTGAATAATTAGGCTTATATCAGAAGAGAAGATGCCTTTTTATTGTAAACACTTATTGTTTATGTCCTCTAGCATAGATGGAGATAAGTCAGAGTAGAAAGGCAAGTTTGCCCACAAAGACAAATCAAAACTGAAGTGGTGTAACTTTTTAGGGAGCATTATGGATAAGGGCAAATAAACTAGAAGGAAGTCACTTTCTTCTGGTATAAGGTCTCCAATACAAATAGCTTATAGAGGCATAGCAACTGCAATATAATCAAGAACAATTTCTGGAATTGGACCAGCCCTCCTAGGTTGTTTATGCGGAAATAAGCTACCAATATATACAGTTTTATACTCATAAAACTTCATTCACACTATGGGGAAAGACGGCTGACGCTTTCATTATGCCAGTACAGATAAAGGAACAAAATGTCTGATAGAGAACTTGGTGTCTCAGATACAGTCCATTTACCTATTGCAAGGTAGCTGCAATACTCCTAGTGCAGACAAGGCTTTAGAGTACTAATACTTAACTTTAAAAGTAATCCCTCCTGTGTAATTCCCAGAACATCATCAACCTTTGAAATGTTAATGGAATTACTAGAGACAAACCAGACTTTGAATTTCTGCCAGATGCTGTCAGGAGTTCAGCTGACAAGAGTTTTCTGCTTGCCATTCAGGTGTCACCATTCTTTTCATAATACTTGTTCTTTGAAAAATATTTTTTTTCAGCAACAATACTGTGATAATTTTGAATCTTGGTAAAAACACTAGTAAAAACAAAGTGTGTGTTTTGGCTTGAAAAATACACATAAAAGCAATTACTCCTCCTCAGCCAGACTGCAGCTTTGGAAATTCTCTCTGACTTGCCAATGACAATAACAGGCAAGCAGTTATCCAGCAAAATCCCTGTAGCTCAGCTGCACAATAGTATTTCCACCACTATATTTTATTTGGTTCTTTGAAGCAGCATCTGCAAATTCAGGCTGCACTGTAAAAAAAAAAAAAAAACAACCAACCTTTTTGCTTCTAAAGGAACAAACTTTAGTTACTTCCCCAAGTATTCCTTCAAGGAGAGAAAAGCTAAAAAAAAATAAAAAATTTTAACCACTGTGTTCCCTTTAGGATGCTATGAATGGTATTTCCCAGACAACTGAGTTGAGACACCAGAATGACCTGATAAAGCAAGGATGCATTTTCCTCCTTACTGATGACTTGTTTTACAATAGCTTCAGACGTAAGATAAATGCGTATATGTGGGACAGAAGTTCAGTAATTCATTTAAGTGTAAGTTACAATGTGTGAGTCTAGAAAATGTACTAACTTTGTTTCTGTAAACTAGGAAAATTATCTGGAGCATGAAGGCATGCTTTTGTCTCCCAGTCTTCCTCTCCCCAAAAATAAGACCCCTACTCACAGAAATCTTTGGATAAAGTGCAATATCTGCAGTAGTAACTTGCTTATCAAGAGTGAACTGTATGTGCTTCATTAAGAACAAGAACTGTATCAACCATAACCTAGCTAGCACATAGAAAGAAGCGATAGGTATATCACAGAATTTTAGAATAGTTTGGGTTGGAAGGGACCTTTAAAGGTCATCTAGTCCAGCTTCCCCTACAACAAGCAGAGACATCTTCAACTAGATCAGGTTAGTCAGAGCCCCATCCAACCTGACCTTGAAGCCCAGAAGCACCTGCTCATAGCTATTCTGCAGAGACAGCTCTTCACACTCTATCCTTTTCTCGATGTAGAGGGCAATGCCTCTGCCCCTCTGTCCTCACCTGTCCCTTCTGAACAGCCTGTAGCCATCGATAGCCACACTACAGTCATGGGATTTGTCCCACCAAGTTTCAGTAATGGCAACTAGGTCATAGCTTTCTAGCAGCACAATGGCTTCCAGCTCCTCCTGTTAGTTGCCCATGCTGTGTGCATTGGTGTAGGGGGACTTCAGCTGGGCTGTCAGCCGTGTCACCTTCTTAGAGGAACACCCCTTAATTCCTTTGAGGTATTTCACTGGTGTTTCCCTGTTGGCCCTTATTACCTCAGGAGCGCCTGGCTCGTCTCCATAAGTCTTCAAGCATGCTGCAGTGTAGCCAGCACGTCTCAGAGCAACAGGTTGAGGGCCCTTGCTAGCAGCCCATCCCTCTAACCTTGGTGTGTCATCCCACAGCTGGTTATGGGCAAGCCTCATATTATCCCCCTCCCCCTTCAAGCCTAGTTTAAAGCTCTGTCAATGAGCCCCACTAGCTCATGAGCAAAGACCCTCTTCCCCCTTGGAGAAAAGTGAATCCCATCTGTCAGAGACTGAAAGGGTTAATGCGTGTTAACATTGTGGTAAAATAGCTGCCTCAGCCCCAGGGCAGCCCTTCAAATAGCTGTCCTGATCGGGCAGGATGACACCCACCCACAGTGGGGGTCTGCCCAGCAACAGCAGGCAGGAAACAAGGAGCAAGGTGGGAGGGCAGATCGGAGGATGCGCAGTTCTGTGTTCGGGTGTGCCTTACCCAAATATGGCCAGAGGTCAGACAAAGTTCATTTGAGGAAGGGGCTTGAGATGACCCGAGAGACCCCTTGCGACACCTTCCCCCCACTGACACCTGCGCAGAAGATCACAAACTTTCTAGGAGAACTACCGTATAAGTCGCCAAGAGGTGCGACTTCGGGCGGAGATGGAGCGACAAAAGACACACGTGCAAAGAGCCTGGGGCGCGCCTGTCATCAGAGGATGCCATGCCTGTTGTCATCATCGTGGGATCCTAGGGTGGTGATACCCTTTTTGTTTTCCCTCTTTCTTTTCTTCTTTTTCCTTTCCTCTAACCCTCTCATAGATATTTCTGATAAGAACCCGTGTTGCTAATGCTTTCTGCATTTTCCAAGTTGCCTCTGTTATAAATAAAACGCTTAATTGACCGTTTGGTGTCATTTCACCTTAATTTAGCCCGAGGTGATTCATAGAACGTGAGTTGCTTTTCCCCCCCACAGGCAGGACGCAACACCATCTGATGCCGGCTAGCCTGGTGCTATGTAGGCCATCCCATTATTGAAAAACCCAAAATTGTGGCGGTGACACCAGCCACAGAGCCACGTATTAACACACAGGGCCCACCTGTTTCTTCTAATGTTGCTGCCCACAACTGGAAGGATAGAGGAAAAAATAACCTGTGCTCTAGATTTCTTTACCGACAATCCCAAGGCCCTGAAGTCTCTTCTGATCGCTCTTGGACTATGCATTGCGGCTTCATCGCCACCCGCATGGAAGAGCTGTAATGGGTAATAGTCCAAGGGTAGTACCAGGCTGGGAAGTTTCCTGGCAACGTCCTTAACCCGGGCCCCACGGAGGCAGCAGGCTTCCTTAGGAGGAGGGCCCGTCCGGCCTACTGGACCCTCTGTTCCCCTCAGAAGGGAGTCACCTACAAATTTAACCCATCTGTTCTTCCTCGTGGAGGTGGTCATGATACAGGGAGGAGGTCTTTCTGGCCTTGGCAGCATCTCTGGTGTCGGTGGACTGTAATCCACATCATCCATTGACACCCACAGCCTCATACCTGTTGTAGAGAGGCATCTGGGAAGGCGAGGTGGGCGAGGAGGGGGTTCGCCTGCTGCTCCGGGCATCGACTTGCCTCCATTCACTCTTTTCTTTTAAGCTACTGCCTTCAGCCTGGCAGGGGGAGGGTACAGGATCCTGGTGCCTGTCCCTGTCTCAGGGAGGGCAGAGCATCGTTCCACCAGGCGCTCCCTCTCTCTTTCTCAGACTCCCTGAATGCTCCTTAGCCTTTCTACTTCCTCTCCTAGCTCTGCCACCAGGCCGAGCAGATCATCCACCTGGTCACACCTCACAAAGCTCTTCTCACTACTGCCGTCTGTTACCAGTGACAGGCTCTGGCACTCCCTGCAGCTGCACACCTGGACAGCTGCGTGTTTTTGTGGAAGCTCTGGTTTGCCACATCCATTCTGGTGAGTGCAGAGGATATATCCATTGTATATAGAAGAAAAAAAAAAGTATTTATTTTTATAACTTAAACTTGTTCTAATCTTAGGGATGGATCTGTGTTGCAAACTGAGGTATTCACAAGTTGCAGCTTTTGTTTGCTAGTTGGTCAGCCTCAGTAAGAGAAAAAAAATTGAAAATAAAAATTAACAATGCGATCCTTGTAATAGTAGCATCCTGTCCTAAATAAATGGGAAGGGCATATTTATACAGAAAATGTTGTTAAACAAACATGACACTTCTCTACAAAAAGATTATTTCATTACAAATAGTTAACTTAGCACTTTAAGGATAAACAAGGCTGGAAAGTGGCAACATATACAACTGATGTCTCCAGGATTAAACAGTCCAGTAGGAAGTCAGTCCCACAGTAAGTTGCAATGAAAGACACTGACTCTAAAAATGGAGGAGAGAAAAAGCAGTAGCAGAAACAGGTCAGACTCTAAAGTAAACACCCTCATCACCTGGTGTTTAGAAGCAGAAGCCTGTGCCAAGACAGACACTGCTTAAAGAATCATGATCATACTCAGACGAGCTAGAGAGTAAATCGGTTCCAGAAGCAGTCATGAAAACAACTGGTGGAACTCAGTAAAAAGATACGTCTCCAACCATGGTCTTTAACTAAATCAAAGCAGAGGCCACTTCATCCATCTACAAACTGTAATACTTCATCCCTTAATTGAAGAGTCTCTTCAAATGAACCACTTGTGCTTTTGAAGTATCTGGCGTCCCAAAGCCAGGTCTCTAAATGGCTGCTGTATTCACAGTGCTGCCTAAAATGAAATTCCAGTCACTGACTATCCCTCTCTGATGCGCTCACTGGAATCCTCATTTGATACCAAGGACAGTATTTGTATCCTGTCAGATGGTATTCCATAACTTGGACTGTAATCCAAGAAAATGTATCCTCTTCCTGACCCAGAGAATACTCCTCTGTAGTTCTTTCCTTCTGCTGTGCTGCAGCCCCTAGTATCTTTGGAACAGACGTGGTACTTCAGACTAACTGTTCTGGCCATTGCGTATTGTTAAACCAAGCACCCAGGAAGCTGTACTACCTAACATACACAATTACCCATGCCACAGTAGGATAATGAAATTAATCTTCAAGGCACCACACGGGCTTCATCACCTCTTCTTGGTGAGCATGTCAGGAATGAGATACCCTCTCTTGGAAGACCCTGAAACTCCCATAGACATATTGCAGATAAGGCAGAAAAGTCTCCTCCTTCAAAAATGTAACCAGCCAGGTCAATATGACAACATTAAAATGTGAGATCCAAGAGGAGAGTATTTCAGCTACATGTTAATGATCAGGACAATAAATTTCCTGGCCTGCTCTCAAAAGAATATCATGATGCTGGGAACAAAAACCAGCATGGTTTGTTAGATGGTATCCAGTCCTGCTATCCCTGTATAGCTTACCTTAGGGCTTAACAGCAGCTCTCATGGCCAATGAGCCCTCTCAGACAGTCTTGGATCATGAGCCCGAAGAGCAAGGTAAGATATGTCTCTCAGTCAGGGGAGAGGAAGATAATTGCGTTCCAAAGAGAAATGGAACAAAGATATTCCAGAATAATAATACATCAATGTGCTAGGCACAAAAAGAGTATGTGCACGGCTTATATATTGCTCAGATATCACGCTTCTAATTTACAGTGCTAATGGCACATACTGACCCACAGTGATAGGGACTCTCTCTTAAAAGATGTCACTTCTCTCAGATTGAATCTGTCTGCTATGTGATTTTTTTTAAATTATCAAGAACTCTTAGTAACTGTTGCTCAGATTTTATAACTTTACAAATTCAAAGGGTACAGAAATTTGTCCCAATTGCTTAGTATACCTGTGACAAGAATTACAGGGATTACTGAATTGTATAAGGCAATCTGTATTTTTCATCACTGCTGAAGAAACATGCAACCTACTACAAGCATGTGCTATTTCTTCCACTCACTTCAATGAATCAAAGAGCTACTATGAAAACACTTGTATTTTAATAGTTTTGTTTGACCAATTGCTTGGCAGGAATAGTTGCTTACTTTTTTAAACCAGATGATCTACTTCAGATGCACCTGTTACCTCTCACAGTCTACACTGCATACAGACCTGAACAGAGAAAACCCTAAATATCTCATTGATGTTAATGGTTCATTGAAGTTAAATATTATTAAAAGGCAATACATGTATTTCTTTGATTTCTTGTAATCTTTTTTCTTAAAATACTCTCCATTTTGATTCCTGATCTTGATCCCAAAATACTGATCTTTTCCAGTAGCTTTCTGTTTCTGAGGAAGGCAAGGAAGTAAGTCTATAACTGAAATTGTGTAAGTCTTACAAAGAAAATCCCCAAAGCTTTAATGTTTTCTCTTTGAAACACTATCATGCAGAAGAAAAACTTTCTGCTTTTTAAATAGGAAAATTTCTTGCTCTTTTTCTACCACTTAAAGAACTATTTTCTGCCTTCCCCCCACAAAACAGAGTGAAAGAAGACCCTGGGTGATAGACTAGGACAGGGTACTGGAGGTGGCCATAACAGTTCCTGTTCCCATAGCGCACCCTGTTCCTCTCCAAGTTTCCTGCCTCCACTGCTAAGGCAGCAGTACCTGCTGCACCACTGTAAGCTCCAAGAGCAGAAATAAAAGTAAAGCAGCACCAGTTCCAGGTGACTTTAAGGCTCCAGGTTACAAACTGCATTGGGCTGTTGCAAAACAAACAACTGAGCTACCCTTTCCCTAGAGAAAGTGGGGACTAGCTGGAAAAGGAAACAAACCAAGTTAATCCCATGATCTGAACAAAGCCCCCAACACTTCCTCCAATATAGAAGCTGTTACTTCTAAATTATGCATTCATTACCAAAAGACATCTCTGTCTTTGATAAATGGGAATTGCAGTAGCTGAACTAGCTAAGCACTCATTTCTATATGTTGGAAAATAAGATAAAAATGTGGCTGGGAATAGAACTAGACATTCATGTTCTGTGCTGGTAAAGAAGTCCTCTTTAGAAACAGTACTGCTGAAATATTAGATGACTATATAATGCTTAAACTGTAAGTAACAAATATAGGCATACCTATTTGCAAATGTTAAGTGGAAAATATTTATAGTTTAATTTGCACCCTTTGCTACTTAATTATCATAATTTAAAAAAGAAGAAACCTTTGAGTTCCTCCTCCAAAGAAGTTGTTTACCTGAACTGTAGCTTGGGAGTCCCCAGTAGTCAGTCTGTTCTGAGATTCTCATCCCACTGAATGTCAAAGACCTAGTGTTTCAACGATGGGATTTCAAAATCACTTAGTGATGACTTAATTTTGTCTCACTAAAGATAAACCAACCTTTATTCCCACTCAGGTCAGCTCATTAATTTCAGGGAAAACACATTTAGAATGCAGAGCTGAATACTTTCAGAAATTCCACCCATGAGATAAAAAGGAAAAACAACAAACAGAAACTGATATAAACCATTTGAGACTTCTTGATGCATAATAAACTAAGTATTTTTGTATATTTGTGTGTGTTACATGTAATTTAAATTACTTTTATCTGCTTACTGAAATAATACAATCTCAACTACCTTAAAGAGAGCATTCTGCCCTGATGAACAAGAATGGCAATCTCGTATCAACAGATGAGGAGAAGGCTGAGGTACTCAACAACCTTTTTGCCTCAGTCTTCACTGGCAGACTCTCTCCTTGCCCCTCCCCAGCTGATGGACTGCAAGATGGGGTCCAGAGGGGCAAAGCCCTTCCCACTGTAATGGAAGACCAGGTGCGGGACCACCTGAAGAACCTGAGCATACAGAAGTCTACGGGACCTGACAAGATGCATCCCAGAGTCCTGAGGGAATTGGCTGATGTTATTGCCAAGCCACTCTCCATCATATTTCAAAGGTCACGGCAGTCAAGCGAAGTCCCTGGTGACTGGAAGAAGAGAAACATTCTGCCAGTTTTTGAAAAGGGTAGGAAGGAGGGCCCTGGGAACTACCAACCTGTCAGTCTCACCTCTGTGCCTGGGAAGATCATGGAGCAGATTGTCCTAGAAGCTATGCTAAGGCACATGGAGGACAGGGAGGTGATTTGATACAGCCAGCACGGCTTCACCAAGGGCAAGTCCTGCCTGACCAAGGGACAAGGGAAGAGCTATGGAGGTGATCTATCTGGACTTCTGTAAAGCCTTCAACACAGTCCCTCACAAAATCCTTCTCTCTAAATTGGAGAGATATGGATTTGATGGGTGGACTGTTTGGTGGCTAAGGAATCTGTTGGAAGGTCACATCCAGAGGGTAGTGGCAAACAGCTCGATGTCCAAGTGGATGCCGGTGACGACTGGTGTCCCTCAGGGGTCTGTACTGGGACCTGTGCTGTTTAACATTTTCACCAATGACTTAGTGAGATTGAGTGCACCCTCAGCAACTTTGCAGACAACACCAAGCTGAGTGGTGCAACTGACACATGAGAAGGATGGGATGGCATCCAGAGGGACCTGGACAAGCTCGAGAAATGGGCCTGTGTGAACCTCATGAGGCTCAACAAGGCCAAGTGCAAGATCCTGCATCTGGGTTGAGGCAACCCCCACTATCAATACAAGTTGGGGGATGAGGGGATTGAGAGCAGCCCTGAGGAGGAGGACTTGGGGGTACTGGTGGATGAAAAGCTGGACATGACCCAGCAATGTGCACTCGCAGCCTAGAAGGCCAACCATATCCTGGGCGGCATCAAGAGAAGCGTGGCCAGCAGGGGCGAGGGAGGTGATTCTGCCCCTCTACTCCACTCTGGTCAGACCCCACCTGGAGTCCTGTGTCCAGCTCCGGAGCCCCCAGCACAAGAATGACATGGACCTGTTGGAACACATCCAGAGGAGGGCCACAAAGATGATCAGAGGGCTGGAGCACCTCTTCTATAAGGAAAGGCTGAGGGAGTTGGGGCTGTTCAGCCTGGAGAAGAGAAGGCTACGGGGAGACCTTATAGGCCCCATTTAAGTACCGGAAGGCTGCTATAGGAAAGATGGGGAAAATATTTTCAGCAGGGCTTGCTGCAATAGGACAAGGAGTAATGGCTTTAAACTAAGACAGGGTAGATTTAGACTGGATATAAGGAAGAAATTTTTTATGATAAGGATGGTGAAACACTGGAACAGATTGCCCAGAGACGTAGTGAGTATCCATCCCCGGAAAACACTCAAGGCCAGGTTGGACGGGACTCTGAGCAACCTGGTCTGGTTGAAAATATCCCTGCTGGCTGCAGGGGGGTTGGGCTAGATGACCTCTAAAGCTCCCTTCCAACCCAAAGCATTCTATGATTCTTACCTTCTTACTCTTCAGATGCAGGACTTTGTTTATTCTTTGAGAAAAACTCAATTTTTTCCATGTACAGGAGGTTGTGCTAGGAACAATAATAGTAGTGCTGAAACTTTCAGAAGAAAAATACACTCACTGCTCTCAATATCTGTATTATAGACACCGTAAGCATTATTATTGACTAATACTGAAGTTGCTTTACATTTTACCTTGTCCCACTTTGGCTTCTGTGGAACTGTTTGACTTCATGTACTGCCAGAAGCCATTCTCACCAACAGGAAAACCTATTATGCTTAAGTATATTGTTCTTTAAATATATTAAAAACAAAGTCAGATGCATCAAGCCCTCAGTTTTTATAATTCTGTAGAATTTATAAAAAAGCATTTTGAAATTGATATCTAGTGGACACTACTCATTGCATTCATAGTGCAAAATAAAACCAGAAAAATTTAATATATTCAGAGTAAATTCTCTTTCGTGATGATTTTATTTAAATGCATTTCAACTTTTAGAACTTCACTGAAGCAACAGCCTCATTTTGACTGGTGTGTCCTTGTTTGGAGTATCCTACTAACAGTTCAAAAGCTTTTCTTAACTAGTTTATAATTTTTAATTATCCATTAAACTTAGAAAGCATTCATTTAAAACAGTAACTTCACATTTTCTCTAAGTATAAGGAGACTAAAGCAAAGGCTTACACTAAAAAAGTACTGTTCTTTCAACATCACTGAAGTTCATAAGCATCAGTACTGTACTGGGATGACACTGATATAAAGTTAAGCGTGTGCACAAAACCACGCAGAACAGGAGCCTCTGTTTCTGGATCCAAAAGATACGATAGTATTAAATTTTTAAAATGTAGTACTTTTCATTCTGCAGGATTTTTAGCAAGAAAAATGATATTGTTAAGGCTTCTCAGATCATATATACATCTATAAAGATGTATTTTTATATATGCAAGTGATCCAGTAATTTAGTAACAAAGCAGACAGGTATCATAAAAACATTCTAGATTTGTGTGCACCGCCTAAAAGGCTGACAAACTGTACTCTGCCTTTCTGGTAAGAAAAAATTTGGTTGGTTTTATTTTTTTTTCTCCCTTCAAATTATCCCTTGTTTGACTGCTGGTTGGAACACCAAACCCACAGCCAGTGAGACAATCGCCACAGTTTTCAATGAGAAGACAGGAAAAGAAATTCCAGTACCTGTTCAAATATTCATAATTGTTTTATTATTCTGCTGCTAACACCTCTGACTGAATGTACATTGCATACAGTTACCATGCAGAATACAACTATAAATCAACTTCTACTGTGAAGTTGTTATTATGTTATCAAAATAATTGGATGTCTAGAAAAAATAAACACAACATACAGTAACCATTCATCTAAAATTGCATCCTGATCCCGTGTTAACATACCAAGATTTAAGGATTCATTTACAAAAAAATTCTAACTGGCAGAAAATTCAAAAGCTGATTTTTTTCAATAGAAAATTTGAACATATTCCAAGTTGTGAAAACCTGACCATGACTTCATTTTTATTTCCCCTGAATGATTTGAGATTTAATCATTAACATTTAGATCCAAAACAACAACTCTGGCTTAGCAAAATATTGAATTCAGAAAACAAAAAAACACATAAGAAATCTCTGAAAAAGAACTTGCAGCAAAAGGGAATTGTGTCATTACAATCATATAATCTCAATCTTTAACAGCTACTCCAGAGACAATAAATTACGCTAAAATAATTTTCCAGACAACAGTTTCCCTCCACACATCTCATAAGTATGCACGCTACTGCACGTGCCTTTTCATTCCAAGATACTTTACGTGTCAGACGACCAACACAAAGGCTGACAGGCTCTGACATGACACTGCATGTGTGCTAATTTCAATGAAATGCCAGCCTACCAAAAACCAAATAAGTATAACTGGAAAATAAGAAAGGAAAAGCACTTACCTGAACTTGACAAAGGACCTCTTAGCTGCATCGGTACTATTTCCCAAATGAAGACTCTTCCTTGAAAGTAAGTGAGCTTTCTTCAGATCATTATTCTGTGGCACAGGCTCCTCCAAACGGCAGAATGAATGTATTGCCATTATTGAAAATTTAGAGATAATCCGAAGAAATTGAACTGAAAGCAAGAAACACAGAGGCTTTATTTTGTGTAAATCTACTGAGAAGACTTTACTTCGTTTTCAAGAACTTCTTATTTATCAACAGCATTTAAAAACACATAGAGGGTATATATATGATTGCTAAAGTAAGTATAAATTACTTAAACCAGGTGGAGAGTTCACTTGAGCAGAAATGCCCAGGTAAAGAACTTCCATTTAATGCTACTGTGGAGCAGCATTTCAACAAATTTTAGGGCTGTTTCTTTTACAGTGGGAACACTGGAAGGAATTTTTCACCAGGGCATGTATAATGATACATGTATTTTTGCAGAACATTTACTTATAATTTAGAATTATCTTCAAGTAGTTTAAGTTATTCCTTCCACTGTGAATTATTCTGTAACAGCAAATACTGAATGACATTCACTGCTGTTATGCTAATACATCCAGCCTTAGAAAATTGCCCCCAAGTTCCTCACAACTTTCTCTGATTTTACAGAATGTATAGAGTATTCTACTTTGGATGCTTATTTAAGTACAAGATTAATCACTTCTAAGACAGATTCTAGAGGCATAATTTGATGAACATGCATTTTGGCAAGAGTGCCAATCCACACAAAGATGACCCTCCTGCTGCTTACTGTCATCCTTGTGCCACAAGCTCATTTGTGCAGGTGTATCTGCTGGTGGAGCCACTCACTGCACCGTACTGAGGAACCAGTCTGAGCTGAAAATTGCTGCTTGTCATAGACTCCTTTTGAAGTCAGGATCAACCTTCTGATCCAAGTCACTGCATGATGACACAAATGACTGTGCTTATACAACAGGGGGGAAAAGGAGGAAACGAGCACGTAGCTACCTGAAGCTACAAACGCCATCACTTCAGAAACTACTGTTGTCACCTAAGTGTAAATTACAAAGTAGATCACAGCTTTGCCACTGAAAGCAATATAGGGTATTCTTGGACTGCTTTACCTTCCATTTTCGTCTCTGCATTACAGTTCGCCATCCCCACAACTGCACCAAAAATCAGTGCTTGTAGGGCCACACCAAAATTGCTTGGGTTACATTTCAGCGTATGGCCTCTGGCAGGAAACTGTAAGAAGGTGGGATGAAATACACATGGCATGTGAGTGTATGAATATGTATGTGGGCACGCCTCTCTCTTTTCCACTAACAACAGAACCAACTTAGATCATAGTTTAGACAACTAAAATAAGACATTAATGCTGTTTAATGTGTCTGCCTAGGCTATGCCTGACCCTATGTAACTTATGAATTCGATACCTGATTTCAAACAGCTTTGTCAAAGAAGAAGATTCAAAAGTCATTTACAGTTTGATAAGAAGTCAGAGATTTCACAGTTCCAAGTACTGGGCAGGTGGATAGAGAAGACTGACCCACAAACTGCCCAAACTGAAGGAGAGGCTACGGCATAAGCCCATGTCGTTAGAAAACAAACACATACGTAAGACTCATACCTTATAAGTACCCCAGCTGCAGCTGGTACTTTTCATTACCTCTAAGATACAACTATATAGGAAACTAGGAGCTGTTAGATCTTGTGCTCACAGAACTACTTGACTATCCATTTAGTATTCAAATCTACTTATGTGGCATTAAAATATGAATGCTTGGTGTGCAAATTCCAGATCTGCTCCTTGTCTTCAGTTTAAAAGTATGGTACCTACAACTCGAGAGCTTCCAGTCTTCTGGCACAGCATCTCAGCCTACCAAGATGCATTCTTCTTAGCGGACCAGCCACTTCATCATTTAGAAACACTGAATGAACGAATCGCATCAAGTCCTCATGACTTAGGGGTATTTAGCACCTTATTCTAGCATTCAATCTTTTGATCCTCTAATCCAATAATCAGGTATTGTCTCAGCAACATTATCTGAAAAGAATAAAATGTCCACAATATCTTTGTGGTTAAAAGTAGCATAAAGAAATCACTCTGCTCCTTCCTAGTGTCTCTTACTCCTTTTAATTGCTTTCTATACTCCCTAAAAGTCCAGGAGACTTCTCAAGACCTTAACACATTACTTACTAGGTTACAATTCTCCTTTTTAAATCAAAGCACACAAATAACCAAGTATTTCCCTGAAATATGCTGCTACCAGTAAGACATGACAACAACTATATTCTGTTGCTGCGGTTAATTCATGTATTTGGAAGGGTTAAAATGTTACATAAAAACATTTCTGGTTACATGCATGTGAAAGTGATTGGCCTCTCACAGCCAGTGATTTTTAGATTTCCTTCCTCATAACCAACGTATTTCTTAAACGTAAGCAATTAACAATACACAATGAGAACAGTTAAAGAGGTATCAATAGCTACAAATTTTATCCGTAGGAATAAAATACAGCAAAAAAAAAAATTAAACGCAGGAAGGAAATCTATATTAATTCCCCATGCATCTTAATGAGAAGGATCATACTACTGTTAATCAAAATACAATTTCTCAAATAGTCGTAAAGACTGTTCACCTTAATACTGACTTAAAATGTTTATTATAAACTCAACCAGTTGAGTCTCGACATGACATATTCAGAATCTACATAGTATATTCTAACAGTGGGGGGGTTTGTTGGGGTTTTTTTGGGGGGTGGTGGGTTTTGGGTTGTGATTTTTTTTTTTTTTTTTTAATATAATAATGCTTACCCTCTCACATTCTGAGTCCTTGCTTTGGAAAGTTTTTAGGACCTCAAGCATTTCTTAGACTGCTGCCCTGCACTGATGGCTTTGTTACCATAGTCTCAGTGGTAGTGGTACCTGAAATAGGCAGAGTAAGCTTAAGTCCATTCACACAGCTCAATTGCACATAAAGCATCAAATACTCAGGCACTCTACTCTGGACTAGTTTCAGAGCTGGAACCAAGTCAACTGTATCCTAGGAAGGAACTCCTATACATGGAATACAATCTGATACAAAACTATATACAGGGAATTCAATGCAATAGACAAAATGGCATGTGTGTTTTTCTCTCACTGCTTTAAACCTTAAACTTGGGTCAAATTTGCAACTCCATGCCACAACATGATGCAACAGGTAAAACAATTGCAATGATTTGCTAGGGCTTAACTTATTCAATTAATATGGTTTTTATAAATGAAATTTCTATTTGCATAATACAAGTGTGTGAATCATAAAATCATTCTTGTTGGAACAGACCTCAGAGGTCATCTAGTTCAACCTCCTGCTCAAAGCAGCATTAATATGTGAATACTCATTAATGATACAGGTCGCACTCTTACCCTTGCAGACCACTAATCACATGTAATCCTTAATCAAATGCACTCAACTGCCTTTGATAGGATTACTTATCTGCAGAAGGGTTTGTGGCACCAGTTAGTTGCCACACATTCCTAAGCATGGCACATTACAGTACTTCCCAGCTACCCTTGTAACCAGTATCACATTTTCATTTCACTTTAAACATCTTTTAAGCAGGTTCTGTTTTGAGAGCAGTTCTGGAAGTGGGCCTGCTGTACCTGAATAGATTTTGGTATAGGAGAATAGGATGGAGTGATGTGGAGGGTGATAAACCAGTAAGTGAGACAGGAAGCACAGAGCTGGGTCCTGGTTTCAGGTGTGTTTCACAGGTTGACGAACATAGGATAGAGGTCCTGCTCAGAGAGATATGTATAAAATCAGGGAAATTAACACCACTAGCACCAACAGTCTTTTAATCATCAATGCCAGTGACTGAACTTCAACAGAGTCAGTTTGGGAACTGCTACTTTGGTAATGCAGTTTTATTTTGTTCCTCTAATTTTGCTCAGATAAGGATCCCCATTTTAGATTTGTATGCAAGTTTACACCTTTTCTTTCATGCATGAAGAAGTGATTTAATATGGTATAGCATCGCTAATTTAAAAAAAAAAAACAAAAACAAACCCTGAAACAATCCAAATGTAAAAAGAAAAAAAAAGTTGAAATGTTTTATAAAACCATGATTACCCAACAGCACAAGCTGAATTACAGAAGAAATTTCCCTATATTAATTCAGTAACGTCCCTCTGTTCTGAAGCACGAAACACAGTCACAGTTTATCTATGCTGTGTGGCGATACATGAACTCTGCCATGCTAACTAAATAGAAAAGAATCAATCTTCTAAATAATTATTTTATTTAAACATTTATTACCTGCTATTGTAAATAACTTCAGATATTAATACAACTTAATTAAAATTAGGTTTATTTAATACAACTGAAAAATAACATAATATTTTTACTTTGTTAATTTATCAGGATTTTATGGTCATTTTTGTTTACTGTGGACACTTTACTGTAAACCATAAAAATGCTCTTTAAGTGGTAACAACAGCAACAAAAAATTAACAAACAGCAGCAGAATAGATACAAAGAAAGAAATTGACTTTAGCAGCTTTGATAACCTCATTCTTAAACCCATCTGAAAGGCATTTTTAAACACCAGTGTTTTCAAAAATACACTGAAAACCTTTTAAATTCTACAGTTCAAGACACTATTTACATGCCCTCCCAAAGCATTCATTAATAGCCACTGGCGTATGCTAGGTTACATGGAGGGCCTGTCCCTGTTTGACCTGATATACTAGCTCTGAAAGTACAGGGTACTCCAAGAATTTTACTGTTAATTAGCCACAAAAGTAGTTAAATTTAGACATCTCAACAAACTTTCCTGACAATGTGTAAGTGGCAGAAGTTAGGTCACATGATGGTGCACGTGCAACAACCACACAGTCATGAAAGGGACGTGGTTGAAAGATGCAGGTAGGAAGCAGCAAGAGACAGGAATCAAGAAAGCAATTCTAAAGCCAAAAATGAGAGATCAAATGGATGAAAAAAAATGAAAGAATATCTTCACCAGCAAAATCTCCATCTTGGATATCTTTATAGATTTTTCAAGACACTTCAATATTTTTCTGATTAATGAAGATGAATAATTCATTCTGCTAAATATTTAAGTTCCCTTGTAATACCAAAATACATTGCTTCTGTGTTTTCAAAAGTAAAAGTTTTACTGAAGAATACCTGTTTGCAGCAAAACTAACTGCATTACCATGTTTATGGAACCTTGCATAGTATTTGGCATTCTAGTTGAGACAGGAAGCTCCATACCTGACTACTAAGTAACAAGCCGCTGTCCTGGCACCTTGTCTGAGGGAAAAGAGAACAAATTGCAAGGAGATGCTCTTGCAATATCTTACAAAGATATGCCAGATATGCCCAAACCTTGCTAGGTGCTGTTGCCATATAAAAAGCAGATGGTTGGTTTTGAGTTTTGGCCAAAGTGCGCAACTACTTTCCTGAGAACTTTGACCACAAAACAAACAAAAGAAAAAAAAAAAAAAAAAAAAAAAAA
>Ga0065711_1037767_pt1 | contig 19491 bp, 21 predicted proteins | sample Hoacrofraction12_FD_59098 | JGI IMG/M metagenome (GOLD analysis project Ga0065711, IMG submission 59098) | Hoatzin crop microbial communities from Cojedes, Venezuela - Epithelial fraction 12 v2 (version 2) | ecosystem: Host-associated > Birds > Digestive system > Esophagus > Crop | place...
GGCACCTCTCCTGTCCTCCAGGACCTCTCAAAGAAGATGATGGAGAGTGGCTCAGCAATGACATCCGCCAGCTCCCTCAGCACTCATGGGTGCATTCCATCGGGGCCCATGGATTTGTGGACGTCCAGATCTGCATATATATATATATCTATATATATAGATATATATCTATATATCTGCATATATCTATATATGCCTTGGTGCCTACCTGGAGTTTGTTTTTGGTGTAGTCCTGCAGGAGCATGTGGGGTGGGGATCAAGCTCCTTTGGTAGAAGTATGGCAGTGGCTGGTTGGACTGGCTATGGGATGGGCGAAGATAAAGAAACCTACAGCCCTAATGAAGGAACTGCTGCTCACTGACTCCATCAGTGCAGGCAAGTCTTCTCCAGTCTCCCCCACCGTATCCTGCACTCTTTCTGGCTTTCCAGCCTGGTGTTTGAATGGTAGTTCCTGAGTGTGTCCTGGGTGAATTTTGTTTCCCTTAATTACACTTTTCAAATGATATCTTGACGTCCTTAATAAATGGCGCTGCCTGGGTGCGCAAGCAGTATGGAAACACAGTGCTAACCCCCAGGTGCTGGGGTGTGTTGGTAAGTTACTTGTCTGCTCTATTTACGTAGAGGCTAATCAGCTCTTGGTGGAGTTTCTTTTTGATCCTTCGGCCTATCTCAAGGGAGGCACAGTGCTAACTGACAAAATATGTATATTTTGGCTTTCAAAAACTATTACACTTTGCAACTGTCACCCAGACCTTGAGCTTTTTGGTTGCCAGGGAAACATTGCGGGAGATAGCCTGATCGTGGCTGCAAACTGCGTCCCTTCCTCCGCCAGTGCTCAGCCCGCCCTTCCAGAAATGCCCGCTCTTAGCTTGGGGTATTTCATCTTTAAAAAGCAAAAACTTGTAAAATAAGTTTATTTATAGCCCAGAAGATAGTTTTTGTTTCAGAAATAAATATCTGGGTTGTCTTGCTCTTAGGGCTCAAAGCACATGTGAGGCAGTGGTTCAGCAGCAGGTTGTTCTGTTGTGCTCCGACAATATCGGTGACTGCTGGAGCAACCGCGCCCCTGTCCAGATAACATGGGATGGAGTCAATGGGGGTTTTGTACAGTGTCAGCTCCAGGTTTGAAATACTCGGGCTCCCTGGAACCACAAGCTCAGAGCATTGCAAGCCTGAATCAGTGCTGTTCACTCCAGATAAGATAGATGGAGCCTGCTCTCTAAGACCCACCACAAAAAAAGGTGCACTGAGTTGTCCCAGAGGGCTGTTGGGGATTGCCTGCCTCTTTTTGTGGCAAGGGAACCTCATGGTGTTGTCCTCCTCAGAAACATTTCTTGTTTTCCCGTTATATATTATGTGATGTATCGTCAGGCGGAGGTGGGCTGTTGGAGAATCTCACTCTGATTTCCTCTCTGGGCCAAGCCAGTAGGGAAGGCAAAAGCTCATGCTGCACTATAAGAGATAATAGCACCAGGCATTCCTGCCCTGGCTGAGGCACAGCGTCCCTGGACACAGCTGGTGGTGAGTTTTTGGTTGGGGTTGGAGCGAGGAGAACCCAGATGGGCTGGGGCTGAGGGGATGCAGGCCGTGGGTCTGCCACGTGCACTGGCAGCAGCTCTGGTGAGGGAGAAGGGGGAAGGTGCACGTGGCCCCAGGGAAGCCATGTGTGTGTCTTCCCCTTCTGGTGTGGCAGCGTGGCACTTCAGAGACGTGAGATGCAGCTCTTTTTCCTGACACTCCAAGAAGAGGTTGACAAGCTGCTGTCAAGGAAATGCTGTCTAACTCCCTTTCCCCCAATAATTTCCCTGGCAAAACTGCAGTGCGGTGCAATCAAATGGTGACAGAAACCGAGGGGGAATAGATGTGTTTTCCATTTTCTTTCATTTTTTTTTCTCTTTATTTTTTTTCTTTTTTTTTTTCTTTTCCAAGTATGCATCTGTATTGGGAGCCATGTGCACACCGGTAAATCTTGCCAGCTCAAAGAAATGTTTTTAGCATTCAAATTCAACCTTTAGTTCTTCCCCCTCTGCTTAAGAAACAACAAAGCCTTGAAGATGCTCCCAGATTGCATGGTATTAAAAAGACATCTTGGGTGAAGTGGAAGATAGCATCTCATGTTTTCCTTCGGGTTACACGTGCAGAAAACCCCTTTGCTACTCTTTTAGGTGGTGCCGTGAAAAGTCCTTTCTGCTGAGGAAAGGTAAACTGCAGGTGGAAGGAGGGGAGCAGGAGGGAGAAGAAGGCTAGGATTATAAAACTACCTCCCAGGCAGAGAGCTCGTGTCCTGAATCGTGCCAGAATAACTGGGAGCAAACCTGGGAGTGGGACTGGCAATCTTGGAGAGCTGCTGTGCACTCATGCATGAGAGTGAACTCTGGCCCGTGATGGACACGTTACCATTGAAACCTCCTGTGAAGCTGCTTGCCCCAGTCTTTTTACTTGGTCGGTTGCCTGAGGTTCATTGATGGTTCTGCTCCTCATCTCTGTTAACAGGGTTGGATTTCCTGGGTGCGCAGGGAGAAGGAAGGGGGAAAGAAGGCTGCAGCTTCCCATCAGCTCTGTGCTGTGTGGCTGGTGCCTCTCCTCATCTTCTGATTCTGGAGTGGGCATGTGGCTTCGTGGCTCTTCCCTTCATGCAGTACTTGCGTTGTATTTCCTCCCTAAGGAAAGTTTTCATGATTTTGTTTGAAACCTTTGCTCTAAGAGCCCATGTTTGGCATCCTAACCCCTGCCAGGCTTCAACGAGGGTCCCAGTAAGAGTTTTTAGAAGAGACTTTCCCCACTTCTGAGTCTTTAGTCGAAGCCCAGCAGAGCAGAGGAAGAGCTACCTGCATCCCTCAGATCTGTAGCCATGACAGGCTGGCCAGCCCTTTGTTAATATTCAAAGCAGAGCATTTTGCTCCATTGGGATGGATGTAAATTGCTCTAAGGCAAATCCTTGGGGTTTCATTTTGCTTTCCAAAATGTAACAGCTGCTCAGGCTATGTTTGCTCCAGAGCTGGAAACCCTGCAAGGGTTTGTCCATGAGTTCTGCCTTGGGTCATTAGAATTAATCTGAGCAATTGCCTCGCCCTTGACTTCAAAGGGCTTAGGTCCATTTCACTCAGAGATGAATTTGGCCTCAAATTTATGTATCTACAGGTCTGATATTCTTTTGTACTTCCCATCCTCAAAAAAAAAAAAAAAATCAGAAGTCCTTTGGTAGAAGGGCACTTGACTGTCTGCATAGAGGAAATAAGGCAGAGGGACTCAAAATACGTGAAACACTGTTCTTTGCTTTAAAAATAAAGAAAAAGCTACACCAAATTCCTTATCACTCAGTCCTTAAGAACTGCCTTAGCACAGTGGAAGGATTGATTGCATAAATACGAGCTCTAACTTTCTTATTTTTGGTAACAAGGCATTACAAAAGGCAGATTAATTCAGTGCCACACTCCAAAGAGACCAGTGTCTTTTGTCTGGGACTGGCTTAGGATCCCTCTGCTACCTAGTTCTTGTTTTCAGTTGTGTACGTGGGGAGTCTAGTAGTGGTTCAAAACACGCATCTGTATTCCAGCAAGCAGCCACGAAGGATGTGCACGTATAGGTTAATTGTCAAGGGCCACTGACTTCGAGTACCATCAGACTGTTTTCAAACGTAATCGTGACATCTAAGAGGATGATCTTTGAGAGATCAGAGAGGAAATTATTCTCTTGCTTTGCACATCTGAGTGCAGTTCGGCTGCAGTCAAATTAGCTGTTTCAGCCTACACTGTCAGTTTGCTCTTATCTCTCTTTCCTCTTGTTGTATTATTAATAATAGAAAAAGTTAAAGACCTATCTGCATGGGGCAGGGCTGGAGCCAGCGATTGCCTGTAAGTAGTTGTGGATGGTGACCTGTGTTTGAGTGTCCCTCCAAGGGACATGCTGGCCCCGGGGATGGCAGGAAGCTCTTTGCCACGCTGCCTGGGGGTGTCTGAAAGGCACGACTGCCGGATTTGAGCTAACTCATTTGCTTCATCTTCCCTGCCTGCCTTCCCTCCCTCTTTCCCCTTGCACAGCTGCATTTAGTAATGAAGCTGGCAGCATTAGAAAGTCACAAGAAGTAACCCAGCTGCCTCCGTCGGTTCACGGGGAGAACGACTTTGTAGCTGCTCTCAGTCAGTCCATTAATTGCACATAATAAGGCATTTAGTGACAGAAGGATGGTTGATGAGCCTTAGCTGAAATAACAAGGGGCTGCCAAGAGCTGCGTTCCCTTTGTCAGGGAGGAGCGTGGAGGGTCCTAGCGCTGAAGTGTGGAGTTCGAGTGGTGCAGGGGTAAGAGCAGTGGGAACCTGCTGCTCCCTAATCCACAGGGCACACGGATGGCCCAGCGCTGAGCAGGGAAGCGCAGCCCTGCACACCAAAGTACTAGCATGGCTGATCGGCTCCGGGGAGAGCAGGTCCCTGTGTTTCCAGCTTACGTGGCAGCGCTCACCCAGTGAAAGCCATAGGGATCTGCCCCCGTGCTGGGGGGGGCAACTGGTGGCTGCTGGCTGGCTGACCGCATGGGTGTCACTTGGGCAAAGTATCGCCTGCATCCTCACACCGCCAAGCAGCTAATGAGAGGTGAGTTATTCAAAATGGGCTGGACTTGGCACCTCCATCCCTGTGTGAATCATAGAATCATTCAGGTTGGAAAAGACCTCTAAAATCATCAAGTCCAACCATCAACTCAGCACCACCACGCCTGCTAAACCATGTCCTGAAGTGCCATATCTACACATTTTTTGAACACCTCCAGGGATGGAGCAGTGCTGGCTGGATAGAAACCCAGCATGGACTGGGAGATTCAGGCTCGTTAGTCACCATGCTGGTCCTGTTGGGTTTGATGGGAAAATCAGTAATGGGTTGGTGGGGGTGCTGGCCCCAGCTGTCAGACGGATGGCAGCCAGAGGAGGAGGAGAAGACAGCAGGCGGATGGACTTGGTGGCTGTCCCTGCAGGCAAGGGTGCAAGGGGCATCCTCGCGATGCAGGCACGCACGAGTGGGGCAGCTCAGCTCCCTCATTAATAAAGCAACCGTTCTCACCAGCCTTGGCACCTGGTGTTAAGGGGCTCCCCATGCCTCATTGCCAGCTCAGTTCTGTGGGGAAGCAGGTCAAAGAGCTGTCATGCCAGAGCCACGCAGCTCCTGGTAGGTCTCAGTAGGGAAACAGATAGAGACTGCATCCGCGCTGGGAGAAGCCAAGGCATGGAGGCAAGGAGGAGCTGAGGGCAATCCTCCACAGTGCATGCCTGAGCACAAAGACTGCTGCCGCAGCGCCTGCCTTGCTGCAGTGGGGGTCACCCTGCAAGGGGAGGTGTGTATCTCCTGAAAACAGCCAGCTGGACTTTGAGGTGGGCATGTGCAGGCCATCAGTCCCTCGAGACCCGCAGGTGGAGCATCTGCCTTGGCTTGGGTCTGTGCAGCCGCCCGACCGACTGGTTGGCGCATTCCTCGCCTGCGAGAATGTCTGTGCTAACAGTTGGCAGGAGGTGTTTCTTTGTCTGAATGAACACTTGGGGATGTCAACACTTCTCCAGGCTAGTTTACTGTTCCCCTTACCTATTTATTTTATTGTAGTGCCTCAGTTCTGAGCGGCACTACTTCTAGAGGGCCTGGGTGTTTCACAGAGGGATGTAAATATTACCCCTGCATGGAGAAACAGAGGTACAGCACAGTTTGTTCGATCACAGCCTTTCCAGTCCAAAATTTTTACTCCATCATGCAAGGTCCAGAGGAGGAGGAGGCAGGTCTGGCACAGGAATCCACCTGCCACTGGGAGGGAGGGCAGGCAGCGTGCAGCTGCACAGCAGTGAGGGAACAGAGAGAGCAACATTCTTCTGGGTCAGGGTACAGAGGTGGGTTTTTGGCTTGTATGGGTGGTCCTGGGAAATGCTGAGGATTGGCACCTCTGCTGGCTGTGAGATCTGCATGGGTACTTCACGTACCCCTTTGCAGTCGCCAAAGAAGGGGACTTTACCCATCCCTCTGCTCAGATGGGCGCATGCTGGGCAGATGGGGGCAGCTGCCCCATGAGCTGAGCAATGCCATCCGCTCTGAGGCATGGATGTTACTGCTGCCAACTTTATCACTGTTTTTAATTGTCACCCTGTCATGACTTGGCAACCATGCAACCTGTCCTATGCCTCAGGGCATCTGGCAGAGGGCTGGCTCCCTTCCTCCCCAGGGCATCCCTGACAGCAAGCCCAGGGCTCGGAAGCAGCTCATCTGTGCCACCTTATCGAAGCACACTCTTAAAAAACTGCTTCTGCCTGTGCTTGGCTCTGGTGCTGGCCTTGTCCCCTCCTGTGTCCCTCCAAAGAGAGAGGCAAGGACCTGGGCACAGCTGGCAAGTCCCACTGCTGGCAGCAATCCTTGTGCTGATGCTTCGGTGAGGAGGAATGGGGCAGGCTTGCTTTGCTGGTGTGCCTTGCTTGTTGTAAAACTGCAGTGGAGGGAGAGGACATGGCCTGATGTCAAGTTCTGTCCACCTGCCCACAGCTTTTGTTTTTTGCTCTGCTTGCCTCCACGTGGGAGGAGAGAAGGAAACCTCTCCCTCTTTTCCTCTCTCTCCCGAAAGGCTCCAACCTCTCTTTTCTACTCACCTACTCTAGAACAGCCTTGCTCATATAGGATTTTTGAGGTTTTGCCTTAAGCTTTTCAAAATCTGGAGACCTGAGGCATACACTGCTCTGAAGAGTGAGAAGCTCTGTGGCTGGAGCCCAAAGGTTTTGTTTCCTTTTCTGCGGGGAAACACATCTGCAAATTCCCTCACAGCAGAAGTCCTGGGTAGATCTTTGGTGGGATGCAGGGAAGAGGAATGTATTTATTCACAGGAAAATGCAACTTTAGCTGGCAAGTTATTTTAGTTCCTTCCAAAATAAAGTGTTGCAGTTAGTTTGGAGTTTGTTGTTGTAGGGGACTTTTCTGGAAAGTTTGGGTGAAAGAGGGAGATTTGTCACACTGCTGCAGGCTAGATTTAGAAGGAGAGGTCTTGGCCCCACTTCCAATATGGGGAAAAAAGAAGCATCAAGCCTGGGTCTTCCTATTCTTGCACTTGATCCCCTTGGTGTCCTGCTCCGGCTGATGTGTAGAGAGACCGGTTACACTGCAGCCGGGTGGTTGGGGGCTTTGGCTCGGGAGGTAGCAATCCAGCTGGGTTTCTGTGCCTGTACTGCCATCCTGGCATTCCCACCTCCACTGGGTGTAGGAAGAGCTGCCCCAAACACAGCAGTGGCTGAGCGAAGATCTCGATCCTTGAGCTTTGACCACGCTCCTCCCAAAAGTGAGATCAAACCTGACTGTGAATCACAGCCACATGGGTATCATTCATTAAAAAAAAAAAAAAGCAGCAGCCTGCCTTGGAAACCACTCCAAAAAGGCTCTGCCATTGCTCCCCTCAGCAGCACATTCTGCTGAGCAAATGGCTGCCCCCAGCATGCACAAGTAACCTCCTGGCTCTTCCGCACGGCTGCACCTCCTTCGTGCCCAGGAGGCAGGGGGTGAGAGCACTGCACCCCAGGCTGCCACAGCTGTATGCAGCATCTGTGCCCCCAGTGTGCCCAGCAACATGCTCTCCCGCACTGCTTTGTGCTGCTGTGAAGTCTGAGTTAAAAAAGTGAAGACTGGCCAGAACAATGCTAAACACTCTGGAAATTCAGTTCCTAATGCCTGTGTCTGGAGTCCAGAGGCTCCTGGTGGGAGGTCCCTCGCCACAGGACAGGTCCATTACAGAGAGCTAGCTCTTGGGCAAGGATCGCCGGAGTGAACTCCTCCAGGAAACAGCCTGAATCCAATAAGTAGCTCTTACCTCCAGATCAATGCCGGACCTCTGCCCCCTCGCAGCCGTGTTGCTGGAAATGCCACCATTCGGGCAGAAAGCAACACTGACGCTCTGACAGCTCCAGTCTCAACCGAGGGGCACACAGGGCTGAGTGAGCCTCTGGGCTGGCAGTGGCCACACAGCCCTGGTGGTACCGAGCCACCCCTCTGGGCAGGTCTAGGGGTGCCCCCATTAATGCCTGAGACAGGCGTTGCTGACTGAGGCCTTCTGCTCTGTCTCTCGTAGCATCCCCAGACCCTGAGTATTGCAGCTGAGTATTTCTACACCAAATGTCTGCCACAGGCTATTTTTTTTTTCCTTTAAACAGAAACTTCAGGAAAATTGGTTCAGTTGTTTGTCAAAGCGAGACTAAGAAAAAATATGTTCATAAAAAGTCTTGCTACGATGGAGAAATGCAAATGTCTCCAGCCCCGCTGGAAACCTGCAGTCAGCCCTGCACTTATTTCCCACACTGGGCTGTGAAGAGATGTCCAGCCAGCCACCTCTGCTGCGTGCGCTGCATGCTCCTCGTGTTTGGATACTGTGAGATGCTGGGTCTCCTTTGGAGGATTATGAAGCTGTCTGAGCATATCAAGTGTTGGGTACCAAAACTCATTACCTCAGCATTTTGTACTATCAAAACCAGTAGATATCTCTGTGTCTTAGTCTCACCCCTCTCTCCTGCTCTATTTTACAGGGCTGCAGTGGAAATCAACTCATTAATGCGTGATGTGACCCCAGACGCGGTAAGCATGATCTCGAGAATAGCCCATGAAGAGATTATGGAGTTACTGGGGAGACTACTGGGCAGCATGCAGAAGGCAAGGGATATGGCCTCATTCTGTGAATAGCAAGGTTAAACCAATGTTCTACTAGTGCTTGTCAGGCTGTCCCATCCAGCCCAGCAGTGTCAGGTAGGAAACCACTGGAGGAAAAAGCATGCTAATGAACCCAAGACTCTTTTATCGCACCTCCAGTTTCAGTTGCTATTCTTCTAGGGAGCGAGAGGAATTCAAGCTATTTGTTCCTGGCTGCCAGACCTTAGCTTCTGGGCTGTTGTTTCTTATTTGTTTTCAGTTGCCAGGCTCCTCACAGTGATCTGTTCCTCCCTGTGTATTTTGGTATTCCACCCTATTGGTAACACTCCCCTTTGTCACCAGAATACTGCATTAGCATACCCCTGGTTTTCTGTGCTAAGGTTGTTCAAAAATCACAAAACAAGACAACCAGCAGACTGAAAGGAATTTCATCCTGTCCTCCTTTCAACGCTGTCTGCTACCAGCTCCTTTCTAGTTGGGTTGCTACTCATTTTCCAGTGCTTTCACTAATCCTCAGCTTTGCTGGTGTAACTGTTAATTTTCCACTAGAAGACGTGTTCTGTGAAGTCCAGATAGATGAGATCTACCGCCATGCCTTTGTCTAGGAATGTATTTCACCAAAGCAGTATCATCTGTGCAGAACATGACTTACCTGTTGTAAAATCCACCTTGCTCTGATTTGTATTTACCTTGGTCTTCCATTTAGACCTTCCCTTCACATGAGGTATGCAAAGCTTTAGCGCTTCTGTGCTGTCTGTGTATCCATCACGTGCTGTTCTTCAGTCTTCTAGTACCTTGCCTCTTCCTCCTCCCCTACTTTAGAAGATCCTTTAGAAACCTCTGCTAGCAGCCCCTTGTTTTATTCTGACAGGTCCCTCTGAAATTTGGTCTGGAGCTTGTCTGGCTGTCCCCTTCACCCAGCGAAGCACACCAGCCTTTCACTGGAAATGTCCACATGCAAGTTCTCATCCCTATCAACCTTTGCACCTTTTCTCTTTTGTTCCACTTCGTCCTCCTCCCTGAGAACTCAAGCTGGCATTTCTTTCCTTTTAGGTCAGAATTCTCAGTACTTTTTCTGATAAATAAAATAATTTGAGTGCTTTACGCATCTGCTGGAAAGCTTTGGGTTTTTTCTCCCTGGCGCAGTGAGATCATTTGGCTCCTTTCTACACCCTCTTCTTCCAGCAATCTTTTCAGAATGCTGTCACCACACTAGAGGCAGTGAGCTGGGATTCGTCTTGCTAATGTGCATCAAAAGCGTATATGACTCGCTTACTCATTATTCCCAGAGCATATGTCCATTATGGCCCTCTTGCCATAGCTTTATGCTGTTAGTTCATATGCTGTCATGATCTCCAAAACCCTTTGCAGAGCCTCTGTTTTCCAGATGTGGCACCCTAGGAGTCTGGCTGGCACTCCTTATTCCAGGAGCAACTTTCTGCAGTAAAATGCCACTTGTTTAAGCGGGCTTTGCTCACTGAGCTGTAGAGATTGCATTACGTGGTTGCCCTGTGCTCCTCATTGTTCATCACTTTGAATCTCTTTGTCATTTATGCACTGTAACAGCACTGAGATTTGCTTTTTCTTCCCAGCGATGGAAATGCTGGAAAGTGTCAGGCCTCAAGCAGCTCCCTGAAGAACTCTGCTAGAAACACTCCCATCTGAAGATGATTCACCACTGACAATTACTTGTTGAGATCTGTCAGCCAGCGCTTAATCCAGTTAACGTGTGGTTTATTGATATCATATACTTCTAATTTTTTAATCAGAATGTTGTACAGTCGAATGTCAAATGCCTTACAACAGTCCTCCCTAAAGTTGACTTGGAGTCAGCCTTGGAGTCAAGTGGTAGGTGTGATATGTGTCAAGTAAATGTCTCATCTCATCAGAGAAGGCCCACAAAACTAGCAGAGCCTGTTGTTAAATATATTCCTATCCTCTGATTTGCATCATTTGATACCCACTGTGAAACTCTCGGGAACTTCATTCCAGTTTCACTGGGCTTGTTGCTGCCTCAGCGTGTGCCCCCATGTCCTTTGTGCAGAAGGAGCTTCACTGCTCTCCAAGTGAAGCTTTTCCTTTCTGCAGCTTTCCTCCATGCAATGTTAGTGTGTGGCCATCTTCAGTCAAGGGAGCATACCTGGTACTCATGTCTGGGCAGTCCTCGGGGAAAATTGGACGTGCGGGCTATGGTCCTCAATATTCTCTGTCTCCAAATGCAATTGAATGTAAAGTTATTAATCAAATCCCCCTGCTCCTTCTGGTGTGTGCAAGGTGGAAACCTGGGCTCTGCAGGAGCAGAGAGGACACTAAAGAACACTCATTCCTACAGGAGATGTTTGCTCGTCCCCGGACTAAACATCAGACTGATACACCCAACCAAATATTTCCCCTCTGAAAAGACCAGTGATGCCTTGTGCTTTACTGGCCCATGGTGAGGTCTGGAGAGCCCAGGTTCTGGGGGGCTCTGGGGGTGCAGAGGTGGCTGTGGGACAGGTGGTACTCTGGGAGCCCATCCCCTCCTCTCTGCATCGCCATTGGACTTGTACTACACTGCCCTGGGCTGAAGTCAGCTGGTAATCGCATACATGATAAATAGTAAGAGACAGGAGTTCATCACAAACAAATGAGCCTCAGCTAACCTCATTTCCTTTTTTTTGACAGGATAACAAGCTTAGAGGATGAATTGTCCCCTGCCAGAATTTGTTTCTCTGCTGCCAGTCACCTCAGCAATTAGCAAAACCCCATCCTTCCTCTTTGCTAACTTCCAGGCTGCTTAAAGCAAAGGCAGGTTCAGACCATCCTCCTCAAGTTTTGGATTCAGTCCCACAAGCTTTTTTCCCCTGCAGGCTGGTGAAGATCCTTCCACCTTCTCCTCCGGAGATGCTCGAGCCTCCCCACCACCCACAGCTGCCAAGAGCACTGGGCTTTTGTGCTGTCAGGTACATCGGACTCTCGTACTCGTTACCAGGCTGCCTGGACAAACTTCAGCAAACCCATCCTGAAGTGTGGAATTTCTCGGATTTCTCTCTGGGCACTGTAGGGTAAGGCGGGGATGCTGAGCCGAGGGGCTGTGCTAGGGAGGGAGCTGTGCCCAAACCCCTCTCGGGGAGGGCTGCAGTAAAGGCAGAGGTCGGACGTGCACACTCCTAACCTTGGTGGTAATCAGCTGCTTGGGGGTCACTCGCTGTCTCTTCTCCTGGCCCCTCGGTAATGCCTTTGCAAGGGCACTTCATCCCATGGCTGTGGCCCCACTTTTTGGCTGTATGTTCCTACTGTAGCTTACCCAAGAAGACAGTCCAGAGTCCCTCCAGCCTTCTTTAAGGCAATGTCATTTGAAGGCCTTCCCATAAGCCAGGACTGCTTGTGCCAGCTTAAGAGCACTATCAGGGGCAGAGCTGGAAGCAGACCCAGAAGGACCCCTCTTTCGTCCCAGGGCCAAAAGAGCTCTTGAGAACTGAGCCTGGCTCACAAATGGGACGAGGAGCCACACACCCTCAATCAAAGCTTTGCATCCCACATCCTCCACTGCAGCCAGCCCGGTGCTCAGAGGTGCTCCAAGGTGGCTTTTGCCAGGCCAGGAGCAGGCAGCTGTACGGTGCGGAATGCAGCTCTGGGGTCACGCTTGCGCTCCTCACAGCAGCTCCTCGCAGGGACAGCAAACGCAGGGAAGTCCCTTGCTGCCGGCTAGAACTGAGAACTGCTGCCTTAGCAAGGTGGAGCTGTTTGGGTTTCAATGAGGAGCCGAGTGGGATCTGGGGCAATGCTGGGGCAGGACAGCTTGGAGCCCACTTTGGCCTGAGACCCCGCAGCAGAACAACTGCCTGCTGGGGTGGGGAAAGCCAGCTGGGTACATCAGCAGCAGGGAGGCTTTTTCTGATGAACCCTTGCTAGGTGTCTCAAGAGACTGATCCTGGGGAGCTCAGCAGCACTGTTAAGTAAATTAACCAGAGAATGTTGTTGCTTGGGATCTTTGTGCATCCCTCAGACGCTGCTTGATTTTTTTTTTTTTAGCCAGCTTGTCAATGTTGGACACAGGAGGTGTCTCCTACCCCTCTGGAAGCCACAAAGGCTCTCAGTTGTGTGCTGGGACTCTAGATAAAGGAGCTTTCTCTCAACAGGACTTCAGATGCTACCCAGAGTCCAGAAATGCCCAGAAATATTTAATGTACTTAGCGAGAGAGGCCAGGTTTGCAGAAATCCGGGAAGACTCTCTTCAGTGGCTAAGGATTTTGGGATACTCTGCCTGTGACTCGGAGGGGTTTTGGAGCACTCTGTATAGCCAGCACCTCTAAAAAATCCAGCCACAAGATGCAGAGCAGCAGGTATGCCAGTGCAACGCTCCAGCAACACGCTGTTTTGCAACAGCCTGAAAGTACCTGCTCCCCCAGGCTTCAAGCGCTGGGCGTGATGCTCATTTTCTCTGGTGGCCCTTTCCACAGTACCCTTGTGCAAGTAAGAGCCTGAACCCTTGCCTCCTCTTTGGCGAAAGCACCATCTAAGAGGCTGTATTTAAATAATTACAAAGCACTCTTCTGATTTCATTGTTGTTGCATTGTGTCCTTGCTGAGCACAGTTAAGCGTGCAGCGCTTTGCCAATTTCTCCCAATTGGTCAAGGGCTTGAAGAATGAAATCAGCAGCATTCAAAACGAAGCAAAACTCTGCCAGCATTAGGTTTTGTTACAAAGTCAGATTTGCTCATGGTTTATTTTGAGGATTTGTTAAGGTGCGCAACCTGGGCCCTGATCCGAGCAGTGCTGGCAGGACTAAAGTCCTCCCTGTGTCATGGAAGCACACGTTTCTGGGGCACCGATTGCAATGTGGTGGTCACTCTGCTGAGGGAAAATAGCTGGCCCTTTCAATATAGGCTGACCTGCTGCCTGCTTAGAGACTTACTTACATGGCCTGCCCATCTTTCTCCAGAAGTGCTGAGCACGTATGATTTCCACTGACTCCTTTGTGGGCAAGCTGTGGGTTTGACAGGTTACATCCATAGTTTGGGGAATTTTTATCACGTTTAGTGACATCTGAAAAATGGTAGATTAAAATACAGTTCAACCTTAACTCTGTCTGTAGATTAGCATTTTAAGCAAGTTCCTACAGTGCTGGATGAACGGCATCAGAACGCCTTTCTTTGTAAGAAACTACCGCTTGAGTGCAACTCTGATGCAAGAGGAGATCAATCTGCCCCTTCACATTGCGGTTGCTCTGAAGTTTCAGACTTGTCCTGAATACAGAAATCAAAACAAAGCCTGAGAGCCTGAAAACCTGTGTGGACTGAGAATAAGGTTTGTGCAAATCCCTGCCAAGTGATAAGGCAGCTCCCCCTGGCTCTGAGAACTGAACTTTCCTCCCCAGCGATGCTCGGGTGTGAGGTGAAGATGGTGCTGCTGTGAAAACAGTCCTGCAGCTCTGGGTTAAGTGGAGGCTGTCACAAAGTGCTGCCCTGAGTGTCTTTCACCTGTGGTTTTCCAGTGGGAGGGGAGGCATAGTGACAATTTGCTCAAGAAAATATCTTTGCAATTCACATATCGGTTACCAAATGTGTAACTACAAGATGCCACATCCACTGCTTGGTGGGTATCTGGGTTTTGCATATCTTGGTTTGGATTCTGGCTCCACAGACTCACTCTGGTTTTCCCAAAGCTTCTTCCTGCTGTGTGTTTGCCTTGGGCTTAGATGGGTCACTAAGGCTTCGGATTGCAAAAATCAGATCGGAAGCTCCTATCTTTGTTTTCAAAACCAGGGACAAACTTTGCCCTCTGCGGTGCCTGCAGGGCAGCAAGTAATGAATGTTTATAGGAAAATCGGTTAGCTCTGATAACAACCCGCCCGACCTTGCTGGGGAGAATCCCTTCTGCCCTTGCAAGACTGAAGTCAGTCTCCATCTCTGTAGCTGCGAGTCACCTGCCTTCAAGGTCCTCTACAGTAGAGGGCACAGGGAGATGGTGCAGGCGGGGGGAGGCTTTTCCCTGCCTGTGTGCTCCGAGGGTATGGAGATGCAAGCTCTGGTGGGTGTGCTTGCTGCTCACAAACTGCTATGAGCATAGGCATGGCAGTCCACAGTCTGTTAGCTATGCAAAAGTTGACCTTAAACCAGGTAAATTTCCCTGTTCAGCTGGGAAAAAGTTGTGCTTTATCCTGCTGTGCTGCTACCCGAGCTACCTGCTTTCAAACATGCTCCTAGCTGGTGCCTGTGTTGTTGATCCCTCTGCTCCCCTGCTGAGCCAAAGACTGCCCCTCTCCTGGCTTCAGCGCTGATGCCCCTTCTGCAGTGAGTAGCTTCTTGTCATCCCTGCAGACGGGGAACATGAGGCCCTTCACCTCTGGGCGCAGGCTCTCCACCGTGGGTCTGAGCGACTGGGGACAGCCGAGATCTTGCCTCCATATTCACTGGCATGCTGAGGTCTTTTTCTGCTGGAGGAGCAGAAAAAGCCATAGGTAACTGGCAATGGTCCTCAGTCCTCACCAGCACTGGAAGGAACATAGCACTTGCTGGGAGAAGAAGAAAAATCCAATGTGTGCTTCCTATTCATGTCTCAAGGCAGGGCTGCCATCCCATCACCTCTGCTACCTCTCTGCCTCTTCCATCCTCTGCAGTGAACAGTGTTCTTATGTTCACAGGATGGGTCCTTTGGTGTATCTCCAGACCTTTCAGAGGCTCTCAGGAGGTTCCCGTGGAAGGAGGGTGGTTTGCACCTGCAGCCTGATTTCTCATTCTGAGCTGCTCAAGGTCTCCCCACTGGCAGAGAAGGTAGGAACCGGTTTCACAGACTGCACGTGTTCATTTCCCGCTAGCCCCTGGGATTTATTTTTAGGATTCCCTTGAGGTGCCTTGCTTTCCCTGCCCATCTCCACGGGACAATGTCACACTGCACCAGCAGCTAAGACTGTGACAACAGGCAACAGAGCTGGTGACCTCTCTCGTGGAATCCCAGCCACCAGGCTATCACAAAGAAGTTAATCAGATAATCAGAGCTGACACAGGAACAAAATATTACCCTCCAAAAATCCTTCCCTTGTCAGCTTTGCATGTCTCGGTGCTCTTTGTGGTTTTCTGCCAACGTGCACTCCTTGCGCACAGCAGCCTGTGTAGCTGAGGATGCTTCTGGTATGGTTAGTGCTCCTCTGTTCTTCTTGCTTAGCCCTCCCTTATTGAATCTGATTGACTCTGAGGCCATTGATTATAAATAAGGTCTTGGGGGAAGGTCTGATGGGTTGTGCTCTGTTTTTCTGCAGCAGGCTTTGAGTTCTGGTTGGGAGCCATCGAGCATTGCTGCTATATTAAATGATGGTCAGTGATAGGAACGCAGTCACCGCTTAATACCCCAAATTGCTGCTTTTAAGTGGGCAGGGTTTGGCTTTTGGCCAGATGTCTGTGCTCCTGGCAGAATGATTCATTACCTTGTTCTGGCAAATGTATTTTCATCTGCTAGTTTAAATCTGATTTCTAGTACTCTTTGTGGTTCTCACAGCTGAGGAATTTCCTGCCCTTTATCCATCTGTTTTTTTCCAATCTGGGCTAAAATCAATACACTTAAATAAATAAAGCCATTGGGCTTGCGAGTACCTCCTGCTGTGTCAGCAGCAGAAGTTAAGCTGAGCGACCAAAGATTAGTTAAGCCATTTTCTTCTTCTTTAAGTAAATTTACTGTTGTTGGGGCACACCAGGCATGCCTGGGAGATGGCATTTCTCTGCTCGACCACAGCAGGGAGAATTTACCAGCGAGCTGATCTGAGAGCATGCCTTGGCTTCCCGTTGGTGGCAGCTGCTTCCTTGTGGAAGGGTCTCTGTTGCCACCTCTACGCCTTAGGGTTTCGTTCGGGCATGGTTTTCTGGCTTGGATGGTTTGTGCTGGGGATGTTCTGCCACTGATTTCATGAGGATAGAGGCCACGGGAGGCAGCCCCATCCTTAAAGCACTTCCCAGGTGTTGCTTTCTCTTCCGCTCTTTGCTGGCAGACGCGTTTTTCAGGTCTACTTCTTACAAGAGGGATATACAGTGAGTGGCAGGGACTCCTTCCCACAGCTCCTGTCTGTCCTGTAGAAGGGGATGCTGGCAGGAGCATCCTCCACCAGGATTCACAGATCCCTTTCTTCTGGGGCCAGGGGAAAAGGTGAGGGTGGCATGAAATGAGGTCTTCTCTTTCCTTCCAAATGCCAGGAGCTACCCCCCGAGAACATAGTCCAAGAAGCAAGAAACACATTTGGGATTTCTAGACCAAGCCTTAGGGTTTCTGCAGCCCTGCTCTTGTGCATGGGGCATGGAGAAACAGAGGTCTTGTTGGGGAGCAATGGGAGATACTCCCTGCCCTGGACTCAGCGCACTGCTGTGCCCTGGGCAGGGAAGACCTCAGCGCAGAGGAAGACAGATCCTCTCCTGCCTTCCTGGGCAGAGCCCCCGCTTCTCCAGAGAGCCCAGTAACTCAGCTTTGCATTCGCACAAAGAGCAGCAGTGGTGCTCCTGGGCCTCTGTCTGGTACCAGCTTCCAAATCACAGGGTAAGCCCCGGTCCAAAGGTCGCCCCTTGAGCTGGCAGAATCATTCAGAGCTGTCTCTATGCAGTAGCTGTGATAACATATTTAGGGATGGAAGGAAACTTCCTCTCTACCACTTTTTGTTCATGCTGGGTTTTTTGGGTTTGTTTTTTTGACAGGAAAATTGTTTTGAAATAAATTGAAAATGTTAGTGGCAAACACCAAACTTTTTTATTCCTCCCCCCACCGTTTGCTGCTTAGTTTCGTGAGGAAAAGCTGTTTCATAAAAACACATCCCACTTTTTCTTCCCTTATCATGTACCCAGCTTTGGTTGCAGCTCACTCTGTGGGAGCAAGTAGGATGTGTTACGACCCAGCGGTTCAGCACAGGCAGGGGAATGGAAGTGCAATGCCTTCCCTCCCTCCTTGCCAATAATTTCAGGGCCTGGAGATGAAAGCGATGCGGCGTGCGATGTTGGGGCTCTTGGCACAGAGGCAAGAAGGATGCCACACCGCAGCTGTGATCTCGCAATCCCCTGCCGAAGTGGTGAGTGTGATTTCCAGAGCCTGCTGTCCCTCCATCTCGCTGGGCTGGGCTGGGATGCCCTCGGATGCCCAGAGCGGTGAGGGCACCGTGCAGGGGGTTGTGCTGTCTTTGGCAGGGCTGCCCCGGGAGTTCCTCTGAAGGTGAGTATGGGTATCGCAAGCTGTGCCCCGAGCTGGAGAGGTGCAACCGAGTGGAAAGGAGACGGCCTCTGTTTACACACAGATACCTGTGCAGCCAGCAGCATTAGTGAGAGAAAACAGAAAAGGACATGACAGTTACACCAGGTTCTCATTAAACATTAAGTGGAGTGAAGTTTTCCAGGGTGTGCCTGGACAGTTTTCAGTTGTCTGTCTGACAGCAAGAGAGAGCAGCCAAGTGGGTGAACCTTGGGTCTGGAGGTGCAGGGCTTCCGGCTCAGGAGCCGTGAGCACAGGCATCGTCGTAGGCTGGGCTGCCTGTGCAGCTCCTCTTGTTCCACCCAAGGCAGCAAGCGTCTCTGCGAGCTGTCCCACCACTGGTACAGCCCAAAGACAAGAGTTAACTCTCGCAGGCATCTCCAGTGAGACATCAGGGGTGGGAGGTGACTGAGGTCCTAGGGCCAAAGCATCACCGGCCCAGGCTGGAGCAGTGACTGCAAGCAGCAGACACCTCCCTGGGTGCTAGCTGAGGAATTAACCTCTCATGTACCCACCCCTTTCTGCCAGGTTTAAGGCAGAGGAAATTTCCTGTGTGTAGGAAATACTAAACAAGTGCTGTAGCCCGTTTTGGGTGCTTTTTTTCCTCTGCTTTCCCCCTGCCGCAGGAGCTGTGCAGCCCTCACCCAGCTCAGGCACAGCCCTCCTAGCACGCCTCATCTCTGCCGTGCCCCCCCATACAGCCTTGCCTTTCCCTGTGCAGGAGCTTAGTGGGGCAGCAAGAGGAATTCTCCTTAACTTAGATTGGGTTAATAAGTTAAAAATGCAGAGCCCTAATCCCTGCTGCTAAATCGGAATGTAATTCAGCTTATAACCACAGCCCAATCCATGTGAATTACAATCACTTTAAGTACAGCCAGGGCTAGCCGGGATTTAACATCCTCCCAAGAGATCCTGGACACGGAAACTGGGACAGAGCGCTGCTCTGGATGAACCTGCTGTCAGAGGGAGTCGAGGCAGTGGGATTTTGTTACCTCCCAGGCCCCCTAGAGAGGGGCACCCTTGGGTGCAACCTTTGGTCAGGGAGCACAGCAGAAGGTGCGTGTGTGACTCGGCAAGAGCTTATCCCTAAGGAGGGGGACAGAGGCTGCCGGCAAACCCATAGCGCTTTGATCTTTAATTTAGGATGTTTATCTCAAGAGATTCTTCGAGCTTTAAAACAAATGTAAGGAGATCTTTGTTTGCCTGGCAGCATCTGGCCTCTGCACGCAGGCATGTACAGTCCTAGCAGCAGGGCTGGTAGCGAGGGCTCATTCTCTGCCTCCTTCCTCCCAACTCTAACCTCTGTTAAGATGAACATTGTTCTCACTTTGCATGCTCCAAGAAACCAGTAGCGAATATGGGTCTTCCCACAGCTTGAAGCAACAGTGGGCACCTGACAAGTGGTTCCATAGATGCCTAAGCAGATATCCTACTGCAACTAGCCTTCACTGTTACGTTACTCAGTCCTGGCTTTCACAGCTTTGTTATTCAGTCCTGATAGGGAAAGAACAACTGTTCACTGTCTCCTTGTGCTGCCCCAGCCTGGGAAAGCAGAGGTCTGGGAGCCTGCATGGGAGCAGTTGGTCCTTCTGCCGCCACTGACCCACAAGCCTTCCCAGGGAGCCTCGGGCAGTGTCTGGGAGC
>Ga0065711_1037768_pt1 | contig 19491 bp, 11 predicted proteins | sample Hoacrofraction12_FD_59098 | JGI IMG/M metagenome (GOLD analysis project Ga0065711, IMG submission 59098) | Hoatzin crop microbial communities from Cojedes, Venezuela - Epithelial fraction 12 v2 (version 2) | ecosystem: Host-associated > Birds > Digestive system > Esophagus > Crop | place...
CCAAAAAAAAAAAAAGAAAGAGACATCTCTGCTCTCAGTGCTTTTAAGGGGAGCTGTTTGCCGAGCAAATTTGGAGGCAGGTGACTGATGGGTACCAACATATCTGAATTAAAACTTTCATCTGAAAAGCAAACTGACTGCTGCAAATTAGGACTTGGACGTTGTGTTTACTGTTTCAGGTGAACACTTTGCTGAAGATCAATACAAAAGCACGATGGAAACATCTCACAAGCCTGCAGCCAGGTCTCTCTGCCCCAGTTCTGCGGCCAAGAGCCCACCTCCCCAGGGAGACATGGCCTGCCTCCTCCTCAGCCAGCCTTGCCAGGCTGCCACAAGCTGCTAAATGCATCACCCACGGCCATCAGCCCTCGAACATTTCTGCACAGGCTCAGTTTTATGCTCACTGCTCTCTCTGGGGCTGCTTGAATACGAGGTGAAGTGCATGTGCCTGTGGCTCAGAGGGGCATCAGCCCTGGCTTCGCTGATGTGGAGAGTATCCAGGGGTGGGTATTGCCCATTTGGGTTCTCTTTGTGTCATCCATATCTCTGTTGACTTGGTTGATGTTGTCCTTCCATACTCTACAAAGTTATAGCAGACCAGGCGGTCTGCCCTCTTTGGTTAGGGAAAGCCAAAGAGACACGGTGAGGGCAGACGTAAGTCACGCCACAGCAGACACAAAGGGAAAGCAGAAGGTCTCCTGGGTGGAGAAGAGGTGACCGGACCAGCTCCATCCCAGCCGACGGGTTGCCGTGTCCCGGCCCTCACCTCGGATCAAAGCGACTGCACACCTGAAGGCCAGCGCTGCTGGGAAGGGGACAACAGGCAGGGGTGGCTGCAGAGGTGCCTCCAAGACACCAACCCCACAGGAGCATGGTGTCTGTCCCTCCTGCGGCTGGGGTGACAGGGCCACGAAAACCAGCGGTGCCCTTTCTGAGCACCCCGCCGACCCCATCTCCAACTCCCCGCATCGCTCACTGGGCACAGGAGAGGGTCGGGAGATGAGGCAGTAGAGCCTGTCCCCGTCTGACCATTCATTGCAGGTGGTGGTGGAGGAGGAGGAGGGTTACAGCATACAGAGCTACACAGTGAATATGTATCTTCTCCTTTGAGGAACGGGAGAACTTGTAGGGTAGGAAGTGGTATCGGTTGAGATGCAAGGAAAAAAATGGAAGCTTAATTTTTCTGGCAGGCTGCAGGGACTAGCATTAACTCATTTATTTTGAAGTGAAACTCATCCTTAATTTCAGCAGGGAGTTTGAATTTTGCTTCAAAACAGATATCGCATTATCTCACCCAATAAATTAACTTGCTCTCTCTCCTTTTATTTTAGCACTCTTGCTGCCCAAGAAAAGTGCACATTTCATGGATAGGGAAAAAAAGATAAAAAGAACGCAAACTTTTCAATGCAGAAAGAGAATGGAGGAGAAAGAGAAGACCATATGGCACAAATATTATAGCTGCTCATAGTACAACATGCAGAGACAGGATTTTCTGCTCTGTTGCTGTTCTTAAGTAATTACAAGGGCATTTGTTAATGTAGGGCCCGTCACATCCGAGAGACCTACTCAGCCCTTGGCAAATACAAAAATAACCTTCTAAATTTTAAACTAAAACCACAATAAAAATGTTTGCTTATTTGTGCAACTTCTGAGACAAAAAAAAAGTTAGAGATTAATGCAAACAATAAAGGATAAATTAACTTTACTCCAGCCCTTACAAACAGGCTACTCGGTATTCCTTTTAGCACCTGCTAGCAGCTTTTCAGAATTCCTTGCTAACATTTGCAACGCATACACCATTGCACAATATTTACATTTCAAGCAAAAAAATGAAAGCTTCCTGCTCTCAAAAATGGTTGTTCCTGATAGAGACACTTAAAATAATACTCTGCCTCTCGATTTTAAACTCACCAACAGCATCATTTCACCACTTATTACACACATAAAAGAACAACACAGGCTATAAAGATAAGTACCCAAAAGGCAGGAAATTTAGTAATTAAAGACTGCATCACAATAGATCTTAACCTCCATCACTTACAGCAAACATTGCCCTGTAATTAGCTGTATTATTGTAGCACTGTAGTACAAAGCATTTTACAGGGAGAGGAAGAGAAAGCCACTGCCCCAGATTCAACCAGCTGCAGCTAATTCAAGGGCTACAGCCAACACGTCCCACTCTGTCTTTTCTTCCAAGGCATATTTCTGGCATCTGCCACCTGGGTCGTATCAAACTCATCAGAGTGGACCGAGGAGGGAAGGTGCAGGCAGCCTCCTGGCCTGGGACGCCTGACCCTCACTCATGTGCCTGGCTTTTCTGGCACGAGGACATGGTCATCTCTCCAAAGCAGTGGAGTTACCTTGGGAACAGCCCTGGGTTTGTGAAACAGGAGAAAAAAAAGGTTCTGACCCATACTTACTGCAAGCAAAATGTCAGAGCTAAGAACCACTTCTTTGGAGACCACCCCTCTCACCTGTGTGTCGCTCTTGCCAGAGCCGCCCACGAGATTTTCCAAGTCACAAGCCTTATCTGAATCTGCGGTCTTGCTCACCTGGGACAGCCCATAATTAAACACTAGTGAGCCATTAAGGCAAATAAAAGGGCCAGATCCTGACCCCTGCTGCCATTGCTTCCCCTCCTTCAGCAAGATAAGCAGTCTGTGAAGCTGCCCTGTCTTCTTCTTCCCCACCCCAAGGACTTCCCGCCCTCAGGTGATGTGAAGCACCTTCTTCGAAAAGCTGCTCCGTGTCCCTGGTGTGGAGGGAGGCCACCCGAACAGCTGCTGGGTCCCTCACAGCTCTCCTGGAGTGGGGGCTGCCTGGCCACTTGCCTCTGTTTGCCTGGGATGGAGGAAAGTGATGGAGCTCTGCATTTTCCTGCTTTTTCCCTGCGGCTGTACCACCCTTGCTCTGCATGCCATTTGGAGAGACTGGGGAATCTGGAATGTCTCAAACTCTACTTGATAAGCGTTTCCAGTGGTAATTGTGACTTCAACAGTTCTGGGCCCAAACCTCCCTGCTGTAACTTTGCTAAGAGGACTGGACCGGTCTTAGTCTGCTTGTAAAGGGAATTGCATTGACCTTAAGTGTCTTTACTGTTATCAGTACAGCCATAGAGCTGGACTCCTTAATCAAGACACCAAGGCTTGGATTTATCATTACTACGTAGTACTAGCAAATGCATTTCATTCCCCAGTTTCTCTTCATCTGCCAATATGCTATAAGAGCAAAGTGTTATGGAAAATCACTTCATCGGGAAGGAATCAAGCGCCATTGCGAAATTTTCCTTAGAGTAATCCCATAATCTGGCAGTTCTTTGAAGAAGTCGTGCATCTGTAATGTGCAGACATCTTATTGCTAGGGAACAAAGCTTGCCTGTACTGACTATTTGATGTTAAATTTAAGCTTAAAGAAGACTGCTGTAACTGTTGCTTCCGCATGACACTGCCTTCACATTTAGGTTTCAAAGGGTTGTAATATTAAATTGTTTAAAAATAGCATTTATTGTATCCAAATATAGTGCTGCCATTCTCAGATTTTAAAATGCTGCTGACTGTACTTTTTCTTCTGAGAGTTTGTCAGTTTTTCCATCACAGACCCTGCTGAGAAGCATATGGGGTGGGCTTTTTTTTTAATCTTCAGCCAGCTGAAATGGTAAGTGAGGTGAAATTTTGACTCTCCCGAGTGCTGGATGCTTGTTTGTGTAAAGTTACGTCCATTAAGATGGTTTTGGTGGAGGTGTCAGCAAGCCTCATATGCTACCTGGTTCCTGAAATATTTTGAAATCTCCCACAGGTTTCTGATAGCCCAAATATTTAAAGGTAGCGCATAGCTAGCAGGGGCACGGGGACATGTAAGAGAAGATGTGTGAAACCCAACCTCCTTTGCAGCTCCACCACATTGTAGTTTGAAATGAGGGAGAAAAGCAGGAGTGCTGGCCTTGTCATCTCTTGCACCTCTGAGTGGCAAGGAGAGGCAGTAGAGAGAACAGAATTATTGCCTCCCTTTTCCTCCCAGCCAACAGGATAACCAAGGGGGAGAAGGAGACTGATTTCCTAAAGCAGGCAAGAAAAAGAAAGGTATTTAATGCTTGTCTATATGTAACTGGATTTGCCAACATGGCTTTAACCAGTGGAGCTATTTCTGTACATGTGAAAGTGCAAACCTAATTTAGATCAGCGAAGGAAATTTCCTTGTTGGTATAGCTTAGATCAGTTCTCAGAAGAGAATAAAGGACTTAGGCCAGTATAAATGCATCTTCATCAGGATTTTTGCTGTTACAGCTATAACAAATAGGGTTGAGGGTTTTTTTCCCATGTTCTTCAATGACATTACTATGCCAGAAATGCTTTAAGAGCAAGCCTTACTTAGGCAGGTCTTGCGTGAGTCTGTCAAACAGCCCCTAGCAAAAGCAAACAAGCTCTCGCTAGTCAGATGCGTGGGCAGACCCGAAGCAAGAACAGAACTTGCTGGCTACAACGTACATCAGTCTCCACTGAAGGACAACACGAAGTAGCTTTAGGACACTTGACATTCAGGATGTCAGATACTCAGGTAGATGGAAAAACCCAAGGCCGTGTGAATTGTGCTGAAAAGCAGCTAAGCAACATGCCTGTAAGTCAAAAATTAATCCTCTAGATTCACATAAATAATCCTATAGAGCTGCAAAAATGTATGTGCCAAACCCTTATTGTTTAGTAGTTCAGGTCTCGAGTAGCAAATGTTTTCCTTTCTTTGAAGCACTTTCCTGGCATCCAACCAAAATCGAATACAAATTGTAGAATCCTTTTTCCTGGAGCTGAAGAAATCCACCATCTTTTTGTTTTCCACTACATAGCTCCCAGCACCACTCCACAACAGGCCACGTCTTCATGGGTGCAGAGCCGGGGCTGTCTGGGTAACACCAGGTCAAACCTCACTCTTCAACCTAGTTCTGTCAAAGGACACTCCATCATCACTGACATTGAAAAGAAAAGCGATTCTCCCCCAGAACTGACAGCTGAAAACACCTGGACAATAAGTACAGTAACTTCATGAAATTGTATTTTCTGTTCTCTGACACAGTGTTCCTCTTCAGGTCAAGTCACTAAACCAAGTCTCCGCTGGAGACAATAAACTAGATTTTGTCCCCTCCTGGTTTAATAAGGTCCTTTATCGTGTTGCCACTGCAAAACTGTTTGAGCTGAATGACTGGGACCTGCTATCTCTATTTTTGGAAGTCATGCCCTATTCATCCTTACAGGCAGCATTTTTTGCTGCACATTAGGTAGTGTGCAAACAGTCATCAGATCAACCATTTCCAATGGAAAGCCCTCTCCTGGTGTCTTTTGGGAATGTAGTGTGCAAACCTTGGCTTTATTTCTTGTTGTTTGAACAAAAAATTTGCATGCTACCAGCGAGAGCACTCATCTCTAGAGAAACCAGTGGTGTGTGGAACCAATGATGCCAAACATGCAAGCTATTTTGGTAGCCCTGAGCCCAGGTGAGGTTCAGCCCGGCTGCAGGCCACGTACGGTTGTGCTCGGCCCCTCGGTGGAGCGGGTTTTGGCCGGTCAGCGGCTCGGCAGCAGCCCTGAAGCCCGAGAGAAATGCCAGCACCTGCAGCTGGGGAAGGGGAACCTGGCTAGAGAGGCTGCTTTGCGAAACCCCAGAGCACCTCTGGCACCGAGATGATGTCACTAGCTTACTTTAAACCAGCTGATGTTGCCAATATCTTCTTCTCCTTCAAGTCTTTACAGGATCCGCTCAGTACTAGAAAGTGGAATTTCCATACTGCTGTGAGCAACCCAGAGACTGTTTCAAGTGCTCACATAGCTGTCGAATTCCCAACAAATATTCTGTCACTGTCGTCCGTGAACTTTCATCCAGAAACTCGTGAAAACCTGTCTCCCGTAGGAGAGTCCAGCTGCCAAGGGCCCCTCCTGCCCTCCCAGCACCGGGGTGTCTGCAGCAGGGTGGCGTCAGTCTCTGCCTCCCCCTCCTCCTCCTCTGCGCTGCACCCCAAAGGCGGGAGCCCTCTCATTCATTCCTTGCTGTTAAAGCTGTCATGCAGAACATGAGAACATCTGGGGCACAGACCTAAGTAATACCAGTCTACCGATTTCTAAAACCAGACCAACAGGAATCTAATTTAAAACCTGGAATAAGGTTGTAAGTATATGACTTAGCCTCACCAAAGCCAGTGTCCTTATGTGGGTAATATCCATTACTTCAGACTGAGCTTTGGAAACAGGCTTATACAAATTTTTGTCCCTATGCAAATGGAAGCATTAGCTCTGAATTGCCTGGCTTTTGCTAGCTTATATCAGATTCAAAATTATTTTATGTAGGATTTTTACATTTATATTCTTTAATGTCTCTGACCTTCTTGCCAGGCAGCTGTTCAGTGTCCCCTTGGATCCACTCCAGCTGGAGCTGAATTCACGTCACTGGGAACTCTCCTTTCTGACTTCAACTATTATTCCTTTAAAAGTGCAAGTAAATAAAACTCTAAATTAAAAGAATCAAAAGGAAACATGTGCAGAGGGTTTTTTTTATTTTTTTTATTTATTATTCATCAAAGGCAGCTGAGTCCCTCTAGTGCTTCCGTGTTGTGCTCTGCAGTTGTTCCAGCAGGGGGATAATGAGAAATGGAAAATATAAGTCTTCATTATTTTAGCATATCCCCAAATGTGTGTATTGGTTTACTGTGAGAGAAAAAGGAGATAGACATTACATTGCATTTAATTCACTTCTAAATCTGCCCAGGCCTGATTGTGAAATCTAATTTCCAACATATGTTTCAAAAGTTTCCACAATTAACAATTCCACAAAAGTCCCTTCCCTTCTATACATGACACTGCTTTATCTCTACAAAAAGCTTCTAATAGCAGTTTGGTCTCTGGAGTTAATTTAACATGTAACGAAGACTCCGATTCCACAACAGAAGGGAAGCTTTTCTTTCGGGTCTCTCAGGTTTAACCAGTGCTGTCCTAAACCACGATGGCTGAGAGCGTGTGGTTAAGCTGTAGCCACAAGACATCTTTCTTTTATTAAAGTAGCTACAGAAAAGGCCGGTTTTGTGACTCAGTTCAAAGAGTACTTCGTGGTTTTGCTGCTTAAGTTAATTATTCAAAGCTCTTGGTAGGCAAAAGTGGATCATATGTGTGAGAAACATAAGAATTACAGACTTTAGTAGGATGTGGTCAATATCTATGCAGCTTTGAAGCCATTTTTAATATAAAAGATGCCCTGGTGATGTCAGCTTTAGCCACTGCCCATCTGCCAGACACTGCAGAATGTTCCACTTTGTGCTTAGCTGTGCCTTCGGTGCATGTCTTTCAGCATCCCTCTTTCCTGACACCGCAGCACCCATTATTTTTGCCAGTCTGGCTGTCAGAAAATCGAATTCAGTAGAATAAGAAAAACAGAAGTGAATTGTTGCAAAGCTTCATAATTTTTGGTGACATTTCTTTTCAATTAGAATAAAAAATTAGAAAGGATTCCCCACTAACATGTGTTGCTTGACGGAGAAAATTTTAATCCAAATAACTGAATTTCAGTTGTTTTCTTATCCCTGATTTCATCTCCAGATTTGTATGTGAAAAATCTTACAAAGTGGCAGTCTGTATTTGAATTGCTTGGGAGAAGACAGGCATATTGTCTTCGTTATACTGAAAAATATACTGGTGCACAATTGAAAAGGCCACTGCTTTCAGCTTGACTGATTGTAATCTCTACCATATGACTTCCCTCTTTCCTTAGCTCTAAGTGTGCCCACTACATGGAACAACCAGCTCCTGTTTGTGCTTGTAGGAAAATATATTGTAGTTGAGTGCAGCTAAATAAAAATGGAGAAAATATTAATTTTCAAATGGAATATCTGGGAAGCATCATGAGCTGATAGAAACTGAAATTAGTTTTGTAGCATTCTTGCACAAAAGTATGGTATATTAAGGACGACAGATTTTGCACCAGTTCAACTTACATTTAGGATGCTTAAATTTAAATATTGTCCAGGCCTCTGGGATCTCATTAGCTTCCGGTCACAGGCTGCACCGTGACGAAGGACTATCCCTTATCACATTAAAGCTATCAAGCGCGTGTAGCCAGCTTACAGGCAAAGGTACTGGGTGAAACCGTAGTTCTACAGCCCGGCGTTGAACCTCTTTTGCACCAGACCCTCTCACACGGCCGGGTGCCGTAAAACAGATCTGCGGGTCCGAATAACGCTACCATCCTCTCCAGCAGTAACCACTCTGCCCCAGGCTTCAGGATCACCAGCATTTATGAAAACCCCATGTTCACAGCACCGCTTGCTGTGAACCTGGTAACTGTGTTTTGACTTCCCTTCTGTCGATACATTTTGTGCTTTGAGGGGGAATACCCAGCACCAACCCATGTTCGTAGCTGCTGTTCTGCTAGGACAGCACCAAGGTTTGGCGCTGCCGTGGAAGAGCTATCAGGCAGGCGCTGCTGGGAGAGGTGGCAATCTCCTGGTCTGCTCCTTGTCTGCCTCCACGTGTTGGAACAGCGCACTCTGTTTATGCAAAATGCAAATGTTTACGCAAAACGCAAATGTTTATGCAAAACCGGGGGTATTGCTGAATGCTGACTTACACTCCTGCTGCAGCCTAGACACGTCCCGGGGATTCGCCTCTGTTTTTGGGGGGTGGCGGGGCAGGCGATGGGTTTGCTCTGTTTGGGTGACCTTTGCTAGGGAAGTCTTTTCACCTAATTATACCTCCTTCGCCTTGAGGACTAAGCAGCCGTGACCACATCACGCAGGACATGATCTTTGCTCAAAACGGTGGTTGGTGGGCATGTTTGCAATTGCATGGGATGAAAAGTTTTCCCAGGTGTGTGAGGCCCAGAACAGGGTCAGGCTGTTGAAGCAAAGCTGGGCGAGCCATTTCATAGCCGGCTGACGAGCAGAAGCCAGACATCATGGCGAGAGTGGTTGCTGAGGAGTCTGGGATATTCTTCTGAAGCTGCCTTTCTGAATTTCTTTGGGAGTATTTTCTTCTCCATCCCCTAACCTAGCTAGTGGGTTAAGATACTTTGTGTAAAATTTTCCCCCCACCTGGACCGCATCACCTCTTCATCCTACGACGTTCAGCACATCACATTACCTCTGCTTACCTCCGTGTCATGTGGCAATGATAAAAGCAAAGGTCTCGGTCGTTTTTCTGTACAAGGTGTGCCAGACTTCTATCAAAACACATACAGTGCTTGAAGACATTGATCTGAACGAAAGCTGCTGTGAAACTACGGACAAAGGAACCCAGTTGCCACATTACATGCTATATGGAGCTGCATTTCGGAAGGTGAAATGCCAGCTTTGCTAGTACCTGGCAAATCAGAGTGTTGTCCATACACATAACTCTGGGGCCTTTATTCTCTAACTCAGTGTCCCGACATTAAAATTACAGCTCTGAATATACTCAGCAACCAATGACTCTGAAATGCAGGTGTCAGCTGCTGAAGTATGTAGTGGCTCTAGACAATTTCAGGATTTTTCCATACCAGATATACAGAATTATTTCTTTACCCTGAAAGCTCACACAGAACCAACTTCTATAACAGCAACCAACCTTTCTCTGCTCTGAAACCACATGTATTACAATCAGTGGCAAAATAGTTATTTGGGCAACATCAACATCTCTTGTTTTTACAACAGCAAGAAGACTAAAGAGAGGGGAACACAGAAGCTTAAAAACCCCATCACATACTGGGGTTTTTTATCCCTATTTACTGTTAGTACAAATTCAAGCTGTAAATCATATCATTTATGATTTCAGCAGTGCCACAGGAAAAGAGCTACTCCAAATTTTCTGGTAGCACCATTTACAGTGCTTACCCAGCACAGATAACCACAATTTTACATCTGATCAGCCTGGAAGGTAGTTCTCCAGCGTAACGATTTTCCTCTTCAAATTCCCAGTTATTTTCTAACTTGGTGAAGTTTGAAGATCGGGTTCTGGAGATCTAGCCTCCAAATGGACTTAATGCTAAGCTCTTTAAGGCCGCTAAAAGGCTGCACAGAGTTTTTCCTCAGTCTCATAATGCCTGAAATGACAAAGAACTACTCACCAGGTTGCTTTCATCTGCCCCACTCTGCCAACAGAGAGACCTTAGCCTTACCAAGAACTGGAAGATCACTCAGCCTTGAAAGCAAGGAAACCAAGCCTGATGAAAGAAGATGCATTGCATTCATTTAGGCACCTGCCTCTCCCCACACCTCTTAAATTACTTGACGACACAGATTTCACTTACCAAGCCCACCCTACTCATCTAAATCCATTCATCTTATGACACCAAAATGTTAAAAAAAAATGCTGACTTCTCTGAACCTGGGAGGAAGCTGGACAAACTTGGCTCCAAACTGGAGAGAGGTTCTCTGCAGCTGGAAACCTCCCACCCAACCTGCCAAGCTGGGCAGCTGAGAAAACCTGGCTGAAAACAGCAATCCTCATCTAGGGTCTGAAACCCAGCAATGCTCGTCTAGAGTCTGAAGCCCACCAGGGCATCAATGGCATCGGCGGCCCTGGCACAAGGAGCGAGCGCCCAGACGGGCAGAAAGCGCCAGCTCCCGTGCTCAGCCCAACAGAAGCTCCCGAGGGTGTGCCTTAGGAGTCGGTAACAGAGCCGTGCGATCCCTGCTCATGGTAACGAGCGTGCACACAAAAAGAACTCCACTATCCAGCCCGTCGTAATAAAAGCTATAAATTGCCAGGCTCTGGGTGCATGGGGTGTGTTTAACTGTGATCTTGATTGCTACACAGCTAAACTAGGCTCCACTGGTTTTGCTTGTTTCCCCTTGCTGGGTGACCCAGAGCAGCAGACTTTCTTGTAATGAAAGGGTGCTTAGGGCAGGAGCAGTTCTTTGATTGCATTGCTTAATTAATACATTATTTAGAGCACATTCTCTATAACCCGGCCCTGTTAAAAAAAAGGTATAATTTCATGAGCCATATTACTGTGTAACAGATGAAACTGCTGAGAATTCATGACCCAGTCAAAGAAAAATATGTAGTCAGTAAACCACGACTCGGAAACGCAGTCTTGGTCAGCTGCGCAACAAATACGGTTAATGAGTTGCCCCCCTGCTGCTATGTTTACGCTCTACAGAAATGAGTGTCGCCACAGAAAACAGGCTGCCATTATATCATAACTTTTTATTAGTTCATCACTCATTTTATTATGCAGTTGTTTGCAAGAGTGTAAAAAAAAAAAAGTTGCTGTCACTGTTGTTTTTTACTGTAAAATACCGAATGTGTTTGGTTTCACTCACACCCTCCGACTCCTCGCTCAGCTCGACTTAACCATGGGGCTGATCGATCTAACCCAGATAATACCGCCCGGAGCATTTTGGAAATGCAGAACACCTTAGCGCCTTTTGTTAAAACACAGGGAATTTGCTGCGTTTGGTTGGATCCAAACTCCCTTCAGCACGAAAGGCGGCGCCTGGGAAATACCATTTTTCTCTCCCGACAAGCGCTACTGCAAGACGTGAGAGTAGCCCAGCACCTTGGGCTTGCTTTCATTGCTACGGGCAGGTCTGGGAGAAGCTGTTTCCACCACAAGACTTTCTTCGCCTTGCCTGGAATGTATCTTCCAGGTTGATGAGAGCAAATTTGGGCAATTATCACCGCCCAGCAGTCGTGCGACCTCGCCAGTTCTGTAGATATGGAAAAGTCTTGCAGTTTCAGGACTGCAGCTCCTCGGGCTCTTAAACGGAGAGTGTTTCGGGCAAAACCAGCGAACAGCTACGTGTTAGGATATGAATTCTACAAGGAGCAAGAACAACAGCAGAAAATGAAAATAAAATGCCTATTTTTTTCCCTTGAAAATGTATGCTTTTCTAATTTTCACCTGCTGTAGTAAAATATACATGTGCACATATACAAGTATACAAATAAATAATTATTTGCTGTATTTATAAACACTTCTAAGTTATTTCTAAAGACAGAAAGTGATTGTCTCCCTCCCGAATACTAGAAGTAAAATGTTCCCCAGTATTTTTGCACGTCAAAGACAAAGTAACGCTCAATGAAGTGTGACGTGATGAGAATTTTTCTATGTGCTTTAGAGGGGCCAGGATTTTATCCGTGGAATAAAGTGGGAACTATTTCTGCAAAACACAGTCCAAACATTGGCAAAGGAAGTTTTAATAGATTTTTACATGACACAAAGCCAAAAGTATTCATAGATGACTGATGTCTCAAATTCCATGGCAAAAATCCTACCAAGTTCAACAGAAGATTTTCCCTCAACTGCAGTGGTCATGAGATCAGAAATGAGGGAGCAAAAATCAGTTTCTTCATGCTTAGTATGTATTTTAGCATTGTAAAACGTGTTACCAACAGCATCCGCACAGCTCATTCATACAGTACTTCTAATTAGAAAAGCATGACCAGGAGGCCCTCCAGCAATTCGTGAGGGAAACCTCCGACTGCTGGTTAATGGTTTTGAATTTTGACTGCTTCTTTCCCAGCAGGGTAAAGTTAAGTGGAGCAGGTAAAACTGCTACTTTCATACATATTTTCTTGGTTATAAACACCACTGACAGCAATACTCCCTCTGTAAGCAGTTATTAAAACCAGTGGCATCAGTCTAGTTGCACTCCATTTTTTTTTAAAGATGAAACAACAGTGCTGAGCACCCTGTTAGTGGTTAAGCAATAAAACACAAAATTACCCCTTTTAACGTGGTATATGACATTATGGGTAGAGTTTTCCAAACCTCTTCACTAACACAGTCAATTAGTAGCCAAAGCTACCAGTCATTTTGAAAAGTGTGGTTTAGCTTTTTTCGTAACACTGCCTTAGATTCCAAGCTCTTTCTGCTCGATGGACTAGTTTTACTCCAGTGAAATAAAGACGCTCCACTTCCAAAATTTATAGGGTTCATTTATTACCTCTAGTAACATATTATACTGTATAAATACTCTATCCTTGTTATATGTCCTTTTAAAAAAGCGATAACTTAGAAGGTCACATTAGACAAGAAGTATAAAAATAAATACGCTCATTATATGCATTTATTACAAATTATAACCCTTCCCAGAAGGGAAAGAAATATAAAATACTTATAAAGTATATAAGATCTATAGTAATATATTTTACTATATACATATGGAAAGCCATATTCTCTCATTGTCTATGGACTGGCACAAACCTCAGTTATGAGAATGCTGGCATATTGCTGTGGATGGACCTGCTATCCTTCAGCTTTGTCTTCTCGCCTTATCGGTCATTTGATTTGAGCACTACAAACCCATCAGAGGCCACGTAGGAGAGGTTCCCATTCATAGCGGGATCTTTTTTTTTAACCCAAATGCAAATAATTTCCATTGGCTAGGGTAAGGTAAAAGATTTGAATGTGAAAGCATGACTCAAATGCTCGCAAATGCCGCCAGTCTGGTTGACAGGATGGCAGGACCAAGCTCGAATCAGAAAAGCCGGTGGAAGGTATGCAGAAGGCACAAAGAGCAACCACTCAGCGATGCTACCTGCTCCATTAAGATTTCCACTTTTTCTAGCCTCTGGATTACGTATGTCACCACAATGGCATCGCAGTGGATGAGAGAAACGGACAGGCATGTCGGGATGACATAAAGATACTTTAAAAAAACTACGTTCTAGTTATTCGTGGAGTTGACTGACTGTTCTTGATACTTCTTACTCTTTACAGGTAGAGAATATGGCTTTATTTTTATATAAAACTATTCTCTGAAACAATAGCAGCCATGAATGACATAGTTAAAGCTCTTTTTCCAATCCTGTTTTTTGCCCTTCGTGAGGTAGGTAAGCCCTGACCAATTATTTTAAGCTATCTTTTCCGCTCCCCTTTCCCTCCCCTTCCTACACATAGGGACCTGATCAGTACCACAATATAAATCCAAAAGAAGGGAGAAATAACCCAACCCCAACATGCTTGCTTAAACCTGTTTTGGACACTGCTCACGTTTTGATTAATTTGCAACAGACTTAAAAAAAGGCAATTATAATGCCCTCGGGCCTTATCTGCTGAAGACGAGTGAGTGACATGGGTCTGCTATCCCACCAAACTTTTGGTTGGCAGGGTATTTTTAGGATGCAACGCCAACGAAAGCTATTTGCACTGTCCCACCTCAACGGATCCTCACCACAAATTTTGTATGCGAAAACACCTGCGCTGCCTCTAGCCCTCTTTTTTTCAGTGCATTGTTCTGAAGGAAACAAAAAATAAAATAATAAAAAAAATTTAGCTTTCCCGACTTATACTATCTAACTGCAGTCCGTGACGTTGCAGAAGTCTATCAGGTGTTTCGGTTTCTTGGAAGGCTCACAGCTTTCTTGCGGCAGCACGCTGCCGTCGTAAGAAATACATTTCAACAATCTCTTCTTGAAACCCTTCCCGCAGGTCTTAGAGCAGGGCGACCAGTCCCCCAGCTGCCACTGCGGGCAGGGCACGTCGGCGCAGGGACGGACGTCGCTGGGCTTCAGCTCCCGGGCGCAGTCGGCGGCCGGCCGCCCCTGGGGGTCCCGGCACTCCACCGCCCGCCGCTGCCAGCCCGAGCCGCACGACTTGGAGCACTCGCCCCACTCCTCGATGACCCACTCGGAGGAGATGATCTCCCTGATGGCGTTGAAGGACTCTTTCTTTCTACCAGGCGCCTTCTCCGAGCCAGGCTGCGCGGGCTTCTTCACGAAATAGGTGTACTTGATCTTGGGCTGTGGCAGGTCCCCCACCGTGAGGACCTGGATGGTCAGAGGCTCCTTCAGAGGGCTGAAACTGCGGATCCTCTCCAGGGCGGCGGAGGAGCCGCTGTACCGCAGCACGCTGCCCTTGTAGGTGATGTCCTGCTCCAGCGTGGACAGGGTGTAATCGCCGTTGAGGATGTAGGTGCCGTCTGCCGCTTTGATGGCGAGGAAGCTGCCGTCGTGTCTCGCGCCCCTGTGGTTCCGCTGCTTCACCTCGATGTTCGTCGCCCCGGCTGGAATGGTGACGATGTCGTGGTAGCCAGGTCTGCCCAAGAGAAAAGAGAAAAACTGAGCTTCCAACAGGGAACAAGCTGCCTGGCGCGAGACTGAAATTCATTTGAAGCTGAAGCATTAAGCTCATGATGAACTGCCGACCTAATCAAATTAATGCATTAAGGGATTTGCAAAGTCGCTATTAATGCAAATTAATAATTTTTAATTAATTAATTAATTAATGCATTAAGGGATTTGCTACGGCAGAGGCGTGCCCACTTGGGAGGTGCTTTCTTTCGCTGGGGATCTCACCGCAAGCTGTCTTCGGTTAGATGGCTCTGACAGATCAGATCTCCGTTCCAACGATAAACTGGGGCAACATCTCACCCAAAGCTTACACCCACGAAACATGCACCGGAACAAAAGAACAGCAGCAGTCATCTACTCACTTTGCTCTAACAAGCGTGCCAGACACTTTCTTGCAAGTGGATCCATTGCCACCGCAGATCCCGCATTTGTCAAACTTCTTATTGGATCCTATCATACGGTCGCAGCCAGCCTTTACGCACTGTCCCTGGACGCAGACGGAGGTGGAATCGGGGCTACATGGGGTACCATCCACAACCTTTGCAGGAAAAAAGCAGTAGGGTGCTCGATTAGGAGATGCACATTGCTTCGAAATTGCATAAGACAGAGACATCAAAATGCAAAATATGGACAGTTGGATGACCTACAGCACCCGTATTTCTAGGGCTTTTGAAACTAAAAACCAGAGCAGCCCATAGACAGTTGGAGGTATGTGGTGCTACTTCATGTCACTTGCAAAAGTGATGCCATGGTGACAGGAGAAAACAACCAATTTCAGTTTTTATTAACATTCCCCCCCCCCACCAAAAAAAAAAACCCTCACAGAACTGTTTCACTGATTTCATACAAAGGACATTGTTTTCTAATGTCACTAGAAGTTAGTCATGTCCTCGCAGTATAGGACCAAAATTGCTTTTAATGGTGTTCAACGTATCCTTTATTTCTAGGAGCACTGCTCTACAAAAACTATGTGTGTCATCGCCCTGGTGGTTCTTGGCTCTCAGCATCTTACGACAGGGAGTTCAAGTAGCTATGCAAGATTAACATTTTTCCTTCTGTTTATTTTAAGCTGTCAGCGTATTAGTAATTAGTATGAGAAAGCACCAATGTTTTGGCAAAGAACCCCCACAGGTTTCCAAACATATCTCAGTGTAATCAAATTGGTGGAAGGAGAGGAAAGGAAACTAGGGTGGAGTAGGCAGAAGAGGCGGTACGTGTGAAATAACTGGAAGGACTGTGCTGGAATCTTTAAAGCATGCTTGCACTGATCAAGCTGTACACGTAGGAGGAGGAGAAGGAAGAATCTAGCTTAAATATGAGAAAGACATAATTTCAGATTTCTACACTGCTTGACTCTTAACTTCACATAAAGAGTTAGAGGAAATAAAAATCCTATTCCCCATCAGATGGAAGAGGTATAGTTCTGAAATACCTTTGGCTGTAAAACAAAGAAGTATCCTGTTCCTTTCGCTCGGCAGACCAGCTTGCATCTGTCCTTTGGAGAGACACCGGCAAACTTTGGTGTCCACTCCACTGCAGGTCCACTTCCAAAGGGAGACTTGGAAAACTCATTGTGCTTTTCGCATTGTTCCTCCCTAAAGGTTTTGCCTGCAGGCAGAGGAAAGACAGGTGGACATTAGCTCATCTTCTGTGCACGCTCCTCCTCCACAATATACCCTTCCTCTGCCTCAAAAATGAGGAAAAGATTACCATCATTGTCCGGACAGTCCTCGATGTTGCATGATCTGTATTGCACTCGCTTCCCTTCACAGTATTTCCCCCCGTTCCTCGGGATGGGGTTGTCACACTCCCTGAAGGAGTACTGCACTCCGCCGCCGCAGGTCCGGGAGCACTCTCCCCACGCCCCCCAGGACCCCCAGCTCCCATGCACCGGCGTCTGGAATGACAAGCAAAAGCAGAACAAAAAAGTTAATACAGTAAAAGCAAAACCAAACCACAAAAACAACGATCATGCTCATTTTCACCTAAGCCATTTGTAAAAAAGAAGCTCCAAGAAGTTTGCCTTAGTAGCTAGCTGCCTTCATTTATTCAAGCCCTTTTCCTGACTACTCCCACTGAAGCACCGCCCGTGCTACTCTGCAACCCAAGATATATTCCGATTTCTTTTTTAATACTTACATCATAATGCTTCTTCTCAGTTTTATTCACACACTTGCCGTTCATGCACCACTTCCCTTCCCCGCAGCTGGTGCCGTCTGCCCAAGGGAAGTGTTTGGTTTGGCACACGAGCAGTCCTCCAGAAGTGCCAGTACACCACAGCGTCGTACACGTACTGGCTGCATCGGGGCAGTGCTTGGACTCATCTCCAAACGTAAACTGGCACTGTCTGTTGGCGTCGTACAACGTGCCAGGCAAGTCAGAAGGAAGCTGGATGGGTTTGTGCGGCTTGTCCAACAAACACTCACCTGGAAAGGAAGAAAAAAGAAAAAAAAACAACCACACAATGCTGTCAGTGAGTTCAGTTTCAAAAGGGAACTGCGTTTCCTTCAAAATGTAAGTCTTTGAGTCAATTTGTGCCACCATTCTTGTAAAACTAAGGGTCCTCTAAAATCGTTGGCAGCAAGTAAAGGGTTAATCCTGTGCTGTAGCAGAAAGCACTCTGTTAAGAGAAAGGAAGGGAGAAAGGGAGAAAGAGAGAGAAAGAGAGAGAAAGAGAGAGAGAAAGAAAGAAAGAGAGAAAGAAAGAGAGAAAGAAAGAAAGAGAGAAAGAAAGCAAGCAAGCAGTAAAGCACAAGAGCGTAAGTGCCACACGAATGGAAAGCTTAATAATCTTACCATGACCGTTATCCAAAAATGTTGTAATCATGTAGGCACTACATGGAGACCAGGGCTGGCTTCGATCCAGATTGGAAAGCATGGATGCCATCATGTGGAAATCCCGGCTTATTCCATTAATACCAGCACACTGCTTTGCATCGTCATGAGGCATGTTAAACACGTGACCTTAGGAAAAAAAATAAAAAAGCAAAGTCTGTGATTTTAGGAAGTCTGTCCTACGCATTACTAACACTATTTTAAATACTCCACTAGAGCTGCTCATGGCCCGGTCTTTGAATAATATCCTGCATACTGCCAAATTTTAAGCAGATGGCACTGTATCTTCGCTCCCTCACAGGCTTCTCGCACGCTTTTTTCCTGCCATCAGTCACACGCACAGCTCGTGCAGACAACGCCGTGCAGACCGGATTTGCTTTCCGCGGTTCAACCCTGCTACGCGGCAGAGCTTTGCCTCCTCCCGCCTGCGCTGGGGAGTGCGGGGTGCTCTGCGCCCTGCAGGGCGAGCCCAGGGTGCGGGCTGGGCAGCCCTTCGCATTGCAGCACCGAGCTGGCTCCAGTTCATCACGTGAAATCGCCTCTCGAAGCTTCAAGTACCTAGCTCGTGGGCCGTTGTGAAGGCAGCCTGCAAACCATCGTCCTCTATGATAGAGCAACTGCGGTTCAGATCACAAACCGTTCCCACATCAGCCATCCCAAGGGTATCACATGTCTTGGCACCGCAGAGGTCCTGTAAAAAAAGGCAGTTTCATTATTAATCAGATCAGAGACTTAACCTTGGCAAGAAACATCCAGCCCTGGCGGTTTGCCTTTACTTATGGAAAGAGCATAAATATTCAGCACTTCAATGGGTATGATGGCAAAAATCTGTCCTTGGAACATACACAAGAGTTACACGTAGAAATAAAATGCATAATTTCCACACTAAATCTGCTAGAAGCACACAAGGCAGAAATGCGCTGCACGTACTGTGAGTTTCACCTGGGACGGCCCGAAAACAGCACAACAAACAACCCAACAGAACACAGTTCACCTCATCCTCAGCCTACTCTGCCGCAGCTGCGGTGACACACGACTGCCCGCGAACGCTTTTTTCTGGAGGTCTCCTGGCAGAGGGGGCCTCTGGGGGCAGAGAGCAACGGGCGCGGGGATGGATTTGACCTCCGTGTCCCTCACCTGCCTCGTGAAGAGGATCGCCGTGTCGTAGTGCTCTGCGTGCCGGTCGCTGGGCGGGTTGTGCTGCTTCTGCCAGCTGCAGAAGTTTCTTAAAGTCAGGGCCGCGTTGGAAGAGATATCGGGCCCCTTCCGCTCCTCATAGATGACCATGATCTTCACCACCACCAGGCTGACGGAGTTGCGGATGCTGGGGTGCTTGTACAGCTTGGCTGCCACCGAGAGCAGCGTCAGGAGGTAGTGCTTCAGCCCGCTGCCGTGGAACTCGGCCATGGACTGGTCGGCCACCAGCATGGTCTCCACGTAGCGGGGGCTGGACACGAACCTCTTCTTCCTTCTGCTTCCCGTCTCTGCATTGAGTAAAGAGGGGGGGGAGCGCAGGTGAGCGGAACTGACAGACCACCGCCAGGACCCCCAGACCCACCGACACTCGCGGTCTGCACCCGAGGGATGCACCCCGCGGCCCCACGCCCGGCTCCCTCCCCCGGACTTCGGC
>Ga0065711_1006306_pt1 | contig 19490 bp, 12 predicted proteins | sample Hoacrofraction12_FD_59098 | JGI IMG/M metagenome (GOLD analysis project Ga0065711, IMG submission 59098) | Hoatzin crop microbial communities from Cojedes, Venezuela - Epithelial fraction 12 v2 (version 2) | ecosystem: Host-associated > Birds > Digestive system > Esophagus > Crop | place...
GCTACAGGTTTGGGGAAGAGTGGCTGGAAAGCTGCCCTGCGGAGAAGGACCTTGGGTTGTTGGTCGACAGCCAGCTGAACATGAGCCAGCAGTGTGCCCAGGTGGCCAAGAAGTCCAACGGCATCCTGGCTTGTATCAGGAATAGTGTGGCCAGCAGGAGTAGGGAAGTCATTGTGCCCCTGTACTCGGCACTGGTGAGGCTGCACCTCGAGTACTATGTTTGGTTTTGGGCCCGCCCCTCACTACAAGAAGGACAATGAGGTGCTGGAGAGTGTCCAGAGAAGGGCAACAAGGCTGCTGAGGGGTCTGGAGAACAAGTATTGTGAGGACTGTCTGAGGGAGCTGGGGCTGTTTAGTCTGGAGAAGAGGAGGCTGAGGGGAGACCTTGTTGCTCTCTACAACTACCTGAAAGCAGGTTGTAGTTAGGCCGGCGTTGTTCTCTTCTCCCAAGTAACTAGTGATAGAATGAAAGGAAATGTCCTCAAGTTGCCTTAGGGGAGGTTTAGATTGAATATTAGGAAAAATTTCTTTACTGGAAGAGTGGACAGGCATTGGAATAGGCTGGCCAGGGAAGTGGTGGAGTCCCCATCCCTGGAGGTGTTCAAAAAACGTGCAGATGTGGCACTTCAGGACATGGTTTAGCAGGCATGGTGGTGATGGGTTGACGGTAGGACTTGATGATCTTAGAGGTCTTTTCCAAGCTTATGTCACCTTACAGTGAACTGTCACCGAACTAAAGTAAGAAGATGCCAATTAATAAGTGCTGAGCAATGATAGCCACTATAAAATACATGGCTTGGATACCGTCTTCACAGACAGCTACCATGGTCCAGAGTTAAAAAAAAACATTAAGGTGGAAAAGATCCCCCCAAGAGAGAGCGAGCGAGAGAGAGAAAGTACATACTTGCGACAGTTCACTACAGCTGATCACAGTCCACCAATGCAGCAGGGAGTGAGAAGCACCAACCAGTCACAGGCATGGTTGCTCTTTCGCTGCTGTGGTTACTTGAATTAACAACACTGAAGATTGTATAGTTAAATTAATGTGACTCCTGGTCAAAGAAAGTTTTAAAGTCTAACATGGTAAAATTAAATACACTGTGATATTTAAATGACTAAATAAAAATACCCAAAAATGTGATGATAATTGCAGATTTCTGTGGGAAACTTTCAAAATAATCTATTTCATAACTGGAGAAATTAGTAATCGGTCAGTGAATATGGTACAAGAATGAATAAGTTCCCATATCAGAAATTCCTACTCATTTTTTACCTAGCTTTGAGTGGATTATTTGCAGAGATCAGTAGCAACACAGACTGCGTAAAGTCAGGAATTCACCAAACTCCGCCTTCTGCTGTGGAGAAGTGACTGGGAGAGCAGTACATGCTTGGTACTGAGCACTCTTTAATCAACATTTTCATCCTCATTTATTCAAGGCTAGAAAATGATTCATGATCACTTTTTTTCCCAGCAATGAACAACAGAGTCACAGTCATGAGAATTCTCTAGTCTGTTGTGACCATTTAAATTAGCAACTTCCAGGAGCCTAACGGTGCATTAATATGGCTTTTCGTCAAAGAATAATTTAAAGCCCCAAAATCATGATTCATCTCTTAAAAAGATAAACACAAATTTCAGAAATTCGTTTGGAGTCACTAAATCTATAAACCAGAAATGGCCACTGCTCATCTTTTACTTGAATATGAACTGAGAAACCAAGTAAATACATTTTTCTCAGGAATAATTGTTAAGAATCACTAAAGGAGTTGATGAACATTAGAAAACTCCACCTCTTTATATTTGCATTGGATAAGTTTGGTTTTTTTTCTGAGGGATCTGAAAAAAAGAATTTTCCTTGAAAATTGTGTGAGATCTGATCCTGCTTTTATATTTTAAGATTTTTTTTAAGATCAGTCCATAAAGCTCCTTCCACAGCGTTATATCTCTGGACAGACAAAGTCCTGTCTATGCCAGACACCTTTAAAAATCTGTAAAAATATCCTAGATTGTCTTATCTCATTTTTGTTAAAGCACATCAACTTCAGTAGTACAGTATTTTGAATATCTATAGCATCCATTTGTTTAGGTCAGAATCAGACTGAGTGTTACCTGAGCTAAAAGGTAAGGAAAAGCTACATTCAATATGTAAGAAAAAAGATATAATAAATTTTCTGATTCAGGTAGATCTTCTTTCAGCTACTACTGAAATGTTCAAGAATACCAGAAATAGAGAATAAAACACTCCTGTTTTCTTCCATTTTTTTCTATATATCCATTCCAAAATTATTAATGATGAGCTTATCTTTCCCTAGCTCCAAAAGTTAAAGTCTTTCTTGACTGTTTCCCATATGAAAAACTATTTTCATCCTAACATTCTTCCTAAATTTCTTTCTAATATTACCGAGGACCAGGAACTTGTACTCCCAGTGTAACAACAGATCTCTTCCCTGTAGACTTTCAGCCTCCATTGTCAGATATTAGATGTATTTTTCACTAGTTTGTCCTACGAGGAGTGGCTAAGGACTCTGGACTTGTCTAGTTTGGAGAAAAGGAGGCTAAGGGCGACCTCATTGCTCTCTACAGCTTCCTGAGGAGGGGAAGTGGAGAGGGAGGTAATGATCTCTTCTCCCTGGTATCCAGTATAGGACAGATGGGAATGGCTCAAAGCTGTGTCAGGGGAGGTTTAGACTGGGCATTATGAAGCATTTCCTTACCAAGAGGGTGGTCAAACACTAGAACAGGCTTCCTAGAGATGTGGTCAATGCCCCAAGCCTGTCCGTGTTCAAGAGGCATTTGAACAATGCCCTTAATAACATGCTTTAATTTTTGGTCAGCCCTGGAGTGGTCAGGCGGTTGGACTAGATGATTGTTATATGTCCCTTCCAACTGAAATTTCTGTTTTGTTCTGTTCTGTTCTATTCTAAAGGGTTGGTAGGAGTACTCTATGCAGGTAGGATATTGAGACTGCTCTTTTTGACAATCGGAATCTGAAGTGACTTCCAAGTGAGCACAGACAAGGTAGGAGTTATGCTCCTTCACTGCCTACCTCTAGCATCAGGAGCCTGATATTTATTGCTGGCCTTGAGCTGGCAGCAGAACATCTCTGGGGCAGCTTGCCTTGGGTGTGTCCACATATAGACAAGGGGACTGAGGCTTAGCCTCTCTCATATGTTCCTTCCTGTGCTTGATGAGGACATCAGTTACTCTAGAACTTTCTTTTCTTTCTCTGCAGCCAGACTGGCCTGCGTAAGGCTGTAAGTGAAAGTCATTACTCTTCCTATCCCCTCGCATAGACATGTAAACCAAAGCACTCTAGTATGAAGAGTGAAGTATTGGTTGAAGAGTTTGGGTGGTTAAGTTTGTTGGGATGACCACTCTGAGTCCAAGAAATACGCATCTTTTGTAAGCAGAATGTTGCAGACAATAGTCTTCTAACTGCTCTTATGTTATTTATTATCCAGCTGAATAACTTTAACATTCTTTTCCTACTCAACATATACAAAATCAGCTCTTGCCTCAGTGCAAACTAGTTTATGCCTGAAACATTCTTCTGAAACATTTTATAGACAAGTAAAATATTTTAGGGAAGAACAGAAAAGTTTAATTCCTTGAGAGAAGCTCAGCTGCAAGTGTCTGTATAATATCAACATGGTCTATTTCTTGGCTTAAAATGCAATTCAACTGAGAAAAGGTGTTATTATTTAGCAACAATATCTCCAGACAAGATTTGTTAAAAGAGTACTGTGATGCTGTTAGAAAACAAAGATCATCTTCGGTCTGTAGCAGGAGAGCTCTTATATGTAATTCCATTAGAAAACCAGTATATAAATACAGCCTATTACTCTTTCATACAGTGGTGCAAAATCTTGACAAGTACTCAGTTCAGTCCAATTCATATTAGGAACAAAGCACTCAGGGAAAAAAAAAAGAAAAAGAAAAAGCATAAAAGCATGAGATGCTTTAGACAGAATCAGGTACCTCAGATATAGCAAGGTTGTTATCTACCCTCAATGAATATTTATCATGTAACTATTCATTTGACATTGATTAAAAAAAAAAAAAAGTTGAAATCCAGCACAAAACATTTGGAAGGAAAATGTAGTATGTACACACTAGATAATGTTATAAATGTTAAGTAACACCCTTTGCTTTACATTTGTGACTAAGGTTACATCATTTAGTATTGCAAAGGAAAAACATCTTTGTGTTAGGCACTGGTGATGTGTGAGTACTAAGGATGAAATTCCTCTTAGGTGACCCAAAGATGCCACAGAATAACGGTGTCTATAAAATCTTTGTATTCTTTGCATTTATCTCCTAGGAGAACTGCTACTTTTCCTTGGTGTTGCTGGCAGGTTGAATGCATCACGCCAATGGACGTGCAAGACCACCCACTGGCCCCTGCCATCTCTATGAATAACCTCATCTTTGGAGAATTCCACCTGTAAAACTCATGGTCTGGGTCAGGGACTTCAACTATCTGCCAAACAACTAATATTGCACGAGCTTTACAGAAACACAATATGTTAAGACAGCAAGAATGCAAATGTTTCACGGCATTTGTTGCCACTTCTTGGGGTGGATAAGGCCCATGAACATTGTTTAAATACACAAGTTACTCGAAGAAAATATCTAAGTCCTTACCTCCAATGTCTGCTCCAGACAGAGGCTGACTGGCGAGACAGGGAAGTTGGTAACCATTTAGCCAAAGAGAAAAAGAGCAAAGAAGGACCAAATTCCATTCAAAAGAGACTACTGGGTAAATTTACGGAAGGAGGTGCTTCATAGCACTGACTTCAAAGTCTGAAAAAGATACATGTGAAATTTAAAGCTTTATGTTGTATACATCTTTTCTGAACACACATGCATGTATCCATGTTCACAAGCATGCAGGACCTTACAAGAGCTGTTTTGGGTCCTGAAGCAAACCAAATATTCCCCCACCTCCCACTGCCAACTCTCCTCAACACTCCTCCCTGCCCACACCTCCCCCAGCTTCTCTGCGCTCAACACCGCTTCTCCCTGTTCTTCAAATTTGCCAAAAAGCACCAGAGGAAGATTTTAACTTGTTTACACATTTCCATGTATATCTACCTAATCTTTTTCCATATTCACATGCCTCAACACATGTGACACTGCCTCTGTTTCCTAAAGCTCCTTGGACTCACACGTGCATCTGCTCTCGCCCATAATTTTTGCAGAGACGACAGGAGAATGTAGTCAATAGTTTCCCACTTTCTCACCAACTAAGAAAGGACAACCACAGCATGATTAGTTTTCTCAGCACACCTGGGCATTTTCTTGGAGTTGCAAGGTCTCCTGCACATTCCTTGCCCTGCAGGTCACCTCCCAGTCACCGCCCTGTCACAGCGGGGTGTAAGTCACTCTCCAGCCAGGATTACAGCACTTTATTTTGTTCGGTCAGACTACCTAAACTGCATTATAATACAGAACTATGTTTTCAGCCTTCTGCTTATAATGCTCTTATTTTGTAGATAGTAGTGGACTATTTAAGAGAGTAAAATCCCATGTAAATAAGAAGATCCAGATTTTAAGTTCCCGTTTTTGCTCAAATCAGTAGCAAACTTCCTCTTCCTCCAAGTTCAGGCAATCCAGCTATGCATCTGGGCTAAATGAGAGGATTACCATTGACAACAAGAATGTTATTTTAATTTAGCAAAGTCAGTATCTGGGCCCAAGGTCATTTATTAATTGAATATGGAAGACACTGGAGTAGTTTAAAGGCTCTAATGACAATATAATTATCTGCAGGGGAAACATTTGTTAGTGTTTTTTTTTCACCATCTTTCAAGCCTGTGTGGGGGAGTGGGTATGTTGCAGTGGAAAGTATTCCCAAAGGCTGATAGAGGAGCAAGGAGAAGAAGCAATTAGAGTAGATGGGAGCCTGATGGGTGGGATTGGGGGAGGGGATATTCACCCTGGGTCTACAGTTACTGTAAGAGTTCAGGACAGTTTTCACATATTTATCCAAGATGGCCTTTGAAGTGTCTTGAGGGTAACAGCTGGAGGTCTGCTGTCACTGAGAGTGCAGAGGGATCCTGAAGATTTACAGCACAGCTTTCCCAGCAGAGGGTAATTGCTGTTACAGGAGAGAGGCTGAAACAGCTCTTTAAATTTAGACCGAAATTCAGCTTTTGCACTGTTGTCCCAAGAGCTGAAAATGACAGTAGTTACACATTCTTTACACCCACTGGATGGGGTCTGTAAGCTACTGTCCACCTTCTTTAACTGTAATAGACAGAATAGTTAACTGAGAGACAAAATATTCTACCAGTTCTTAGGAACCAGCCATGAGTTTTAGTATGTCCTTTCCTAGCTTGGCAGTCTGAGACACCCCAAAGGGACCTGAATTCAAGAACACCCTGAGCAGCCATTCTCTAAAATCAGGGTCGCTTCAGGTTCAGTTTCACTTCAGCCTCCAAAGGTGGACTCTTGGCCAAAATTGTCCATGTGTTAACTGCTTACAGAAGCATCCTCTGGGCCAGTTTAGAGATGACTCGGATACTGGTGTTAATGCAGAAGGATGGGCTGTGGTACAATGTGACATTTTCCCATTCACCCTTATGAGAATTTAGCATCCCAGACAGCTCGAAGGCTCATTTTCCAAGCTTGCAGCAGCCATCCCAGAGGACCACGAAGGTGATTTGTGAGCACCTCTACTGAGGCCACTCCACACGGTCAGTCTCGAGCGTGCCCAGTGGTTCCCCAGCCTTCCTCCCAGTAGATGTAGAGATGGGATGCAGCCGCACTGCATCCTGCTGCTCCACATTAAAAGCAGCTTGGGATCGGGCGTGTGAGTATAGCCCAGCGTCCTTGACTCTTAACTCCTCTGCTCTTGCAGTGTATGGTAAGACTTTGGCAGACTTTTCTTACCGAATAATCTTCTTAAGCAAAATCAAGAAATCTGCTTCCAGAGCAAGAGAGGGTCAAGCAGGCCCCAAATATCAGAGTGAAGGACGAATTCTTCGTTTTGGCATGAGAGCAGACAGTGCTTGAAAAAAGGTGACAAGGGGTCAGTAGGGGAACACACAGGATGAAATACTTTCATCTATTGTTCTGGGGTCAATAGGCTCCCATCAGGAAATCTTGAGCCCAAGATTAATTACTTGTTGCAGTAGGTATACCATTGTGCTCTGGAAGACACTGTGGTGACTTTAGGCATCTTGCAGATTTCTGGTCCACACAATGCAATCCCATATAAAAAAACAACAGTAGATAAGAAAGTAGTAGTGGGTGGTGGCGAGATGCCTTTTAGCTCATTCTAATCAAACTCTTTTCAAACATACCTCCAGCTTGTCTAGGAATGATGAGAAACTATTTGTTAAATATTATGAAAGAATTTCATAGCAATTCAGAATTACATGTCATGGCTAATATGTTAGTGACTTTGCAATTTATTCAACCGAAAATCCTAGATTTATCTGCGTATATTCCTTTGGAGATTTTTTTGAATTTTTTATGTCATAAAGTTGGGAGACTCATGTTTGAAAATTAAGCTCCAATCTTATAAGAGTCTAAATATATGGTTCCATTTAGAGCAATTAGACACAGATTTTTTTTTAAATGACCTTTTTTAAAAAAAAAATGTAGCCAAATCCTATAATCGTTTAGATGTTCATCTAAAAACGTTTTAGATGAAATTTCCTGTGAAATTTAAGATTATCAATACTTAATTCTTAAATTATTAAATAAAAGTAAAGTTATCGTTGATTTAGAATAGCAGGATTGGTTCTTAATGATACATGTACGTTTTAATAAGTGCTTTATCAACTTTTTAGGTGGAGATCATTTGCATTAGCTGATCCTCACTTCTTGTCCTCTGAACTGCAGAATTGTGTTGTGCTGTGCTAGATCCTGAACCATAGCTGATAAAATACCAGTGACATGTAAAAACACCAAAACACTTGCTTCCGTCTTTGTAATTGTGATTTGTTCTATGTGTAAAGAGTTTGTAAGTAGGAGCTACTTTTCCATTTATTTTATTATTATATGTCTTCCCTCGACATATTTAGATCTTTAAATATAATTTCCAGTAAGCATATTCTCTAGTGGTTAATCTACTTAGGCCATAACATGAATCAAGCACACTACAAAATCTCAGTGAATCTCTCATAAAATATCAATAACTTGCTAAATGTGCACTTTAAAAAACAGCAGCATAAAATCGTCAAGTGATAAATGAAAATAAATTGCAAAAGATCAAAATTGCAGACCCGATACTGGTTATACTACAGCTTGTCATTTGAACTCTTAAAGCTTAGGATGTCTTAAATAAAATTTAAATAAAATAATCTATGCTACATCTGACTGTGAACAAGTTTTTATTGATATCAAAAAGAAAAGAAAAACAACAAAACAGAAATAGCTCCACAAGCCAGTTGCTCATCTTGGTTGAATGAAGCATGGTCTCCTGTGGGAGCTATGTCTTACTATTCTTTGTAAGCTTTAATTGAAATTTCCCAGTGGCTGGGCACTTGCATTTGGGTATCTGGTGTCTGCTAAATTACGAACTTCAGCTGCTGCTTCCTTTGCCATCAGGGCACTGAAAGGGAATTCTGGGTCTCTTTTTGATCCTGTTTTCACAGATATTTGAAGAGCCTTGTAAATCTTCTATTTCTCCGTCAGATTGATTGACACTGTTTAGGATGTTCAAATGTTAATGGGAAAGCCAAACAGAAGCAAAGACAAATTATTTGCTTTCATTAACCTAATTTTTTGAAGATAATCTAGCTAAAAATATCAGAGTAAGACAGAACATTTTTCTTGGTTTCCCAGTAAATTTTACACTTCCTTTTTGCTTGGGATATAGTTTTTCCTGTGTGTTTTGTAGTGAAACCTAACTCTTGCTATTGTGCTGAGCCTAGTGCAGGGACTAAATGAGGAAGTAAAATGCAGTCCCTGTTAAAGGACAGATGTTAGTTTGCTGGACTCTCAATCACATTACTGAATCTGAGGCCCATCCTGACCTCTGTTTGCATACAATGGCCCCACAGGACCATCTGAAGTAACAGGGATGTGGAATTGTATTACCTGAAATGTGAGGAGGAGTAATGGAAAAAAACCCAGTGAGGACTTCATGGAGGTCTTAGTGATTCCAGGCATTCACAGAGTCTGGTAGTAAAAAGTACCCAATTATTTTCTATGGCACAAATGTACCATATATGGATACTGAACATATAATACAAGCATTTCAACATGTGTAAACAATTTTTTTCTTTCCTATTGCTTTGCTTTTTTGTCTCATTAATATTAGCCATGCACTGTTCCTTCAGCTATTCCCCAGCTGTGGGTGGCTATGGATCTACTGGGAAGCCCACAGGTTAACTTACAGCTGAGTTGAATTGTCCTACTTTACCGAACCATTGATGGTGATTCAGAAGCTGTTCTGGAATACCTTAATTCAGTGGAAGGAATCTTATGGCTTTTGATTTCCTTTAAATCATTTTTTTTTAAAGTTTGGGAGGAAAAGACATATTATTAGATCAAAATGTTCTCTATCAAGTCAACATTTGCTAGCCTTTGTTTGCTGCATAATCAAAGTTGTGATTGATATATAGCTTAACCCTCCTTCTTTATAATTATTATTCCTCTGTTATATATTAAATGTGTTCAAAGGAAAAAATCACATGCGTTTTTTGAACCACTGACTTTGATAACACTTTTTTTACTTACAAGCTGTTATTTAGCATCTGTTGTGGGAAAGAACACACACATTCCTAGATATTTTTCATGGTCTAAAGACTTAAGATACAAGAAAGACTGACTGTACTCATATTAATTTTTCTGTCGTAATGCAAATCAAGAATGATGTGTGCTGGCTGGAGCTGAACAAATAATCAGTAGAAAATAATGTATTCAGTGAATTCTGCCTCTCTGTTTCATATTGTTCATGGCCATATCATGGCTCTTTTCTGACATAAATAAGCTATTCTGAATTATTAACTACAGTCTACATTAGGTAGATTTTTTGGTTGCATGCCTCAAGATGCATGTTTGCTTGCGTGACTACAGAAGCTGTAAACTGTACAGGAAGGCAGTTGTGCCTTACAACTCCATCATTAATGCTCATTTTATAATAGCAGCTATGCCCAGGTTTAAACAGTGCACAAAGCAGTGCAACACCTAAATATTAGATTACTCAAACAAGGGCAGAAACCATGGATCCAAAAAAAAATACTCAAAAGTCCTGGACAAAGTTAGGTGAACAATGGCATTCGTGACAGGAGGACAAGAACAGGGTGATGTCTATGCTGAAGAAAGTAAAAAATTTAAAAGCTCTGTTCTCTGACACTTTCCTGCAACAAATGCCCTAAAGAGCTTTAAGATCCTCAGTTGGGGGGTTGTCTCACTATTCTCTGTTAAAACAGAGACAGAGGGAGCAGGAGAAGAGTAGCACACACCCATTATAAAATAAAATATCCATTAAAAGGAAGGCTCTTCTTCAGCACTAGGGTTTCAAACCCATCATTCCCTCTCATGCATCCATAGGAGAAAACGACAGAGGCTTTTTGCAAAAAGTGTCAGTTGCTATGTCTTTATGGTGAAAGTAAATATCAACTCCTTGAATATAATGCAAAGAGCAGAGTTTTAATAGAAAAGATAATATCAGCTGTATATTTAAACACAGACTAAATATTAAGACAATGGTTGTAGAATTATTTCTATGTTTACAGTCTCCTTTAAAAAGCAAAAAAACCCCTCCAAGGTAAGAAAAGTCACATTTACATAGAAATCACTAACAGGTAGTCAGTGACATAGAAACTGTCTTGCAACGTTATACCAGCCAAGCGAGCTGAGCTACCTCGGCAGCATAACGGAAGGTATAATACCGTATAAGCACATGGGGGAGGCTAGCGAAGAGAAAAAGAGAAAGTGTAGGAGGAGGTGAATCTGTCATTTTGCATTTGGTATGAAAAGTTTTCTATTCTGTCATGGCCTGTTTAGTACTATAGTAAGCATGGGGAAGGGATTATTTGTCTCTGTCCATAGGCTATTCTGAACAGCAAATAACCCTGTGTTAAGTAGACACTGATTTCCCTTTCCACTGAGAAACTGTGAACCAAAGTGATCTGTGCCAAAATGAAAACCTATTTCCTCAAACTGACACTAGACCCTTTATATTTATTCAGCTGTCAGAATTTATGCTCATTCTTTAAAGAGGGGAAGGACCCTGGGAGCTTCTGAATTGTTAAAGCTGAGGGTCGTGCTCTAAAGTCTTATGACTTTAATTATAAAGGGCATTTTTTTTATATTTGAAAGGGATTGACCAAAATCTTACTGGGTTAAGAAACAGCTTGTATAAAGACTGTGAGGTCATCTTCTGCTCTGAGTTATGCCAGTGTAAATCTGGGATGATTTCATTAAAATCTGTGGAGTCAATCCAGGAACATAACTATCCTGCTATTTTGGGTCATGTGATGCCTATGGAAAACAATGGGAATTATGTGCTTAAACAACACAGTGACTGAGTTCTGGATAGGTAACTGTTACCAGGACTGATATTTAACCTGCCAAACATAAAAGACAGGTATTATCAGTTAGACATAGATATACTACTATAGAAAAATATGAATATATGTACTTATAAATAGCATATGTCAGAATATCAGACACTCAGCAAGAGCTGTCCAGACACATTTCCCATTTGTTTATTTTGTCTTTTTTCCCCACCAAAACCCTCAACTCAGAATGCAACTGAAGCTACTGAAAACATATTTGATTTCAGGTGAATGCCAGGTCTAACATGGGAAAGGCTTTATTTTACTGTTTGTGGAAAAAATTATTCTTTTTTTTCCTAAAATTGTGATACTGGGGCTACATTTCTATCAAATATCACAGTAGAGAAATGGGAGGAGAGTGTAAGAAACAAAAATTATACTCCCAGGATTCACCAGGTAGAGAGTTGATGGAGGAGCTGAAGGGTACACCAGAGAATGTAAAAATACAAATTGCAAAGAAATTTTCAAAATTGTAGAAGGCCAGGCTAAGTGACCTGAGCCCAAACTTCAGATCTGGTTATCAGAGGTTACCAGAAGATTACCAGAAGGTTACCAGAAGATGAGAGACACTGCCTATATCTCTGTTAGCAAATAAAGCAATGAACAATGAAATAAACAGCAGGGTGTCCAGAAGCCAACTGAAATTATTTGGTCATGTCCACAGTATTAAGCAATTTTTACCAATGTAAGTCCAAAATGTGTTTTGGGAATGGTTATTGGCTTGTGATTACTTCTGAACTGTGAACGAAGAAAGTGTTAGTTTACCAAGGCTGAAACCTGGCTGGGGACCATCCCACCAATTTAATTGTGTAATCTAGCAAGTTCTGATGTCTGGGCCCTGGCACCATTTCATTTACCGGCAGAGCTATAGCTGGTGTGTCTGAAGGAAATCTGTTCTCTCCAATATCCTTGTTGGCCTTAGCTCACCTCTCTGACTTCTGAAGTCAGGAAGAGCTGATGTCTCTCACAGATATCTGCCTCTTGAGATCACAGTTTTCATCTCTTTGTCCCATGAGTTCTTCACTGTACTTACTACTCAAGGTCAGTCCACAACATGATTTTTGGCTTCTGTGCTACTAGGAGATAACTATCCTTCTCTCCAAAACCCTGGAGTAGTCATATCATTTATTATGTGGTTCATTAATGTGATTCCTTCTTACAAAAATTCCAACCTTAACTGAGTAGGAATAATAAATAATGAGAACCTGATTCATTCTGATCTCAAATACATAAACTACTACTATATAGCCAAGAACTATAAGAGAGGTGAGTAAAAGGAGAAACTACTCCTAGCAGGGTAAGAATTAAAATGCAATTTATTCCCTAATTCAAGCAGGATGTCTTGATATTACTAATCTTGAAAAAGACATTAGTGATAATAATAAACTACGATTAAACTGTATACTAATAGTTACAGCAGAATATTTTTTTAATTCTGAAAGCAACAAAAATTTTCTATTCCATTTCTCCTTTCAACTCCAATTGTCCTTTCTTTTGCCAAAATATATCCAAGAAAGCCATTAATGATTGATTTGCGTTTATGGTTCTACAAACAATATTAGAATATAGACCTCCTCTTCCAAAAATCATGTATGTAGTATCTTAAGATAGATCTGCTTAAAAATGCATGTAAAGTATGAAGGAGAACAATAGTTTTTGCCACCAAATTCATAAGACTCCATAATGAATAAGCTGTGATGAAGGATCATAGACACAACAGGAATTTGAAGGTTTCCGTACTGTGTCCAGGACCTACAAATGTAGCAGAGGCACAAGACCTACTCAGCACGTCCCAAACCTGCATAAGGGAACAACTAAGCTCATTATCAGGTTTGTACTTGAGAACTCCACTAGTATTTTACAAAACAAATACCAAGAGCCGTAGTTTTCCTGTGGTGCAGCTTCTATCAGTCTTGCTGCATATCTGTCACCTGAAGTAGATGTGGAAAAAGATCCCTTCTCCAACTCTTAAGTCACAAAGAATCATTATTTGATATCATTTTTCACAGTGTTGGCCTGTGTTGGACTGGAACAGGTGAACCACCAATGGAAGTTATATTCTCTGTTTTTGCCTATACCCTTGCACAGTATTAACATTATATCATAGAAGTAAATTTCATGTATAAATAACTTCAGATGGAAGTGACCTCTGGAAGTATTTTGAACCAATTCCATGCAAGGCCAACCTTGGAGTTACATTAGGTTGCTTAGTGTCTTGACCTATAATTTCCTTCTTGTCAAGGCAATACTTAAGGGATACAATACTTTTTTGGTTTTGCTGTCCATGGCTCTGGTCAATACGTCATCAGTTTGTAAATGAGGACAATATGGGACACTGTATAGAAAGTCCTTCTGAAGTTGAGATAAACATTCACTGCTCTCCCCTCATCCACCAAGCTAGTTATCTTATCATAGCAAGCTATCAGTTTGGTCAAGCAAGATTCTCTCTTTTTAAATCCATGATGACTAGGTTCAGCCATATTCTAGTCCTTCATATGTTTGGAATTAGTTTTCAGAATTATTTCCTCCATCAACTTTCCATGGAGCGAGGTAAAGTTGATCCACTTGTTGGTCTCTATATCATCCTTTTTTTCTTTCTAGAAGATGAGGGACATTTGCTGTCTTTCAGTCATCAAGAACCTCTCCAAACTTCCATCACCTTCGTTATTTCTCATGAAACTGTAGAATACAGCCATAGAAAATAGCATTTGTATATAGTCGGTCAGCAACAGAAATTTATTACTGTCTACTCAGAAGCATAAAAAAGCATCATTGTGAAAGTATCAGTATAGTCTGTGATCTCAGCTTAGATAGAGACCTTTTCCATGAGGTCATTGTGGGCTTGGAACTAAGTCTGGACACCTCAGTTTAAGCAAAAAGTGCCCAAATTAATATCTTGTTCCAGCCCTGACACAGTTTCTTTAGACTGTGGACCTAGGTAAGGCTGAGTCTTACAGTTTTAAAAGATGTAGGGTAAGTCTGCTTCATGAAGTGGAGCAAGATTTTAAATGGATGGGAGAGATGTTGATGTAGAAGCATCAGAGCTACCAGAGAGCCAAGGGGTATACTACTTTACTAAACAGCAGTATCAGTGCACAGTCTAAAGTATTGGACTGTTGATAGTCTACACTGCTTGACAGTTGATCATCCAAACCTGCACAAGGTTTCAGAAATGTAAACAAGGACTCTAAATTAAAAGGCAGTGTATATGAACCTGAACAAGGTTTCCCTCTTTATTTATTGCACAGTCATTCAGTATTTTCCCAGGAAGCTCTGCAATCTCAAAGCAATCTCAGTCATCTCCTACATGTCCTTATATGTCAATCCAGCCAGTACAACACATATCCTAAGTTTCATGCCATGAAAATCCCATTTTGGCAACTCCTACACACATTTCCCATTACTTTGTACATTTTGACCTAGAAAACACAGAAAATTCATAATTATGTTTTAGTGTAAGGAACACCAGAAGAAGTCCACAGAACATACTATCAGAAGTGTTATGAATGTGAAAGAGCTAGTTCTAAGCACTGTAGACACACAATGAACACCACAGGGTCTTTCTATAAGGTATTACTCCTGATCTCTTCTTTGCAGAGACAGCCAATAAGGCCATGCTGGGGACAAACTTTTTAGCAGGGCCTGCTGTGACAGGACAAGGTGCAGTCGCTTTAAACTAAGGGAGGGTAGATTTAGACTGGATATGAGGAAGAAATTTTTTACAATAATGGTGGTGAAACAGTGGAAGATGTTGCCCAGAGAGGTAGTGGAGGCCCCATCCCTGGAAACATTCAAGGTCAGGTTGGATGGGGCTCTGTGCAACCTGATCTAGTTGAAGATGTCCTGCTAATTGCAGGGGGGTTGGATTAGATGACCTTTAAATGTCCCTTCCAACCCCAACTATTCTATGATTCTGTGATTCTATGCTTCTCATATCAAGTTTAGTATCAAGTCATGTCACGTCTTGTAGGCTTACTGTTTTGGCAGTTAGAAAATACTGACGAATTAGCCGATTGCTTCATTCAAGCTCCTAAGTCTTGACTATCCTTCATATATGCATGTACATAAGAGTATGTATACACACCCCCCCTTCCATTTTAAATCACTTCAGCCGAACTATTTGTATGGGTTAAATTGCTGTCTGGTTATCACCAGTCCTATACTGTCAAATTACCTTCTATTAATACTTCCAGCCTTTTAATATGGTTTCCTTCTGTGGAAGCTCTCAAAGCAGGAAAAGGGCCGGCCATTGACTTCTTATAGTTGGCCTCCACACAGTTTCTCTTTTACCAAACATTTCAGGCAATTTAAAGGGACCAGCAAGCAAAGCACAGAAAGCACTGGAATTAACATGAGACCTGTTCTTTGGAAGGAGGAGCAAGTCTGTTTCTCAGTTGCCTGGTTGTTTGTGTGGTTGTTGTCTGTAAGATCTGTGTTTGATTAAAGTTTATATCATCTATCTGGCAAATGTGCATGGAGCTGGTCAGAAAAAATCCTGATGAGCCAAAGTTTTATAGAAGTATGCTTGTTCACCGAACCTTAAGAGTTTGTGTCAAAATATCTCAGGTTTGACAGATTTTCCTTTGATACAAGGAAGGGTTCTCATTACTACAGTTATGTTGTAGGCTGCCGCGGTGGTATTTGAATGGGAAAAGATTTATTACTGTCAGGAACATAACTATTGTAAGAAGTAAGCTATTATGGTATTTTTCTTCACAGATAAAGGTTAGAAAACATATTCTACCAATAACAGAATAATCATAACAGCCAACACAGCACTTTTCCAAAGTGTAGTGGAACCTTGAAAAAGATTATATTATCTTGCCATTAGCAGCTGTCCAACAGCTCTTGAAAATAACCTTAGGTAAAGTCATTATGAACTTACCCAATTTAAATTACATTAACAGGTAAATAAAAGTAAGTCAATAACTAACATTCTCAATTTTAGAACACAACACTCACAAATAAAGCTTAGAACTCATAAAACTTAGTACTAAATTTCATAGCTGGGAGACTGAAATGTGAAGAAAGGGTCAGATATCCTTAAAGGCTCAGCATTTACCTTCATGTTTTACCCCGAGCAAAAGAAATACCTTCCACAGAAAAACCTACTAGTCAACGGATGAATGAATAACCTTTTCCAAAAAGAATATGAGGATTAAGTAGAGAAACTATAAATAATAATAAACTGAACAAATAGACAAACCAACCTTATGGCTTAGAAGTAATTAAAAGCAAGGAATTTGGCTAAAAAGATGAGTTAAACCTTGCAGATATTGAAAGAATTATTCAGCTGTAGAAGTACCTTAGAAAGAAGAAACAAGCTTCCTCTGGTTAGGATGAGATTGTGACTAAAGATAATAAAAGATTTTTCAAAATAATATGATATTTTTTTGCCTCAGGTCTCAAAAACTGTGCAGAAATTGAACATGGGGCAAAGGCCCTCATCTAATGCAAACAAGATGGAAACAATCACACTCAGATGTGAGAAAAACTCAAAGATCTCATTATGTTCAAACAGAGGAACAGAATAAGCACCAGGATAACCTCCAGACTCAGTGTGATGTCTCTGTAGAAAAGACAAATGACAACAGATGCATTTGATGGCTTATTTCCAGGTGAAAGAAATATTAAGCCCAAATAATTTTGCAAAGAATTAGAGAAATTTTAAATGTACTTTTTTTGAAAGCTGCATTCAAGAAAAGCTAATTTAAACTGGAACAGACACATAATATGTAGACTAGACATAGGCAGTAGACCTGACAACCTTCATTGGTATAGCTCACTGACATGAAGACTGAGAGTAGATACGATTTCTCTCCACAAGGATGTCATGGAAAAAAACAGCAGGGAAATTAAATGACTGTTAAAGATAAATGGCAAACTTGGCACAAGAACAAGTAAAGACAGACTAATCAATTAAATTTAGTCTGGAAGTTGAAAAAAAGCATTGTAAGGACCAGAGAAATGAAGTTATTAGACTCAATCATTCAGTAACAGTACATGAACAAATATCTATCTTGAGGCAATGGCCTCAAGTTGTGTCAGGGGAGGTTTAGACTGAATATTAGGAAAAATTTCTTCACTGAAAGAGTGGTCAGGCGTTTGAACAGGCTGCCCAGGGCAATGGTGGATTCACCATCCCTGGAGGTGTTAAAATATCTGTCGATATGGCACTCCAGGACATGATTTAGCAGGCCTGATGGTGATGGGTTGACGGTTGGACTTGATGATCTTAGAGGTCCTTTTCAACCTGAATAGTTCTGTGATACAAATAAATGTTTAGAAAGGGATTTTGTAATGTCTGTGATTTACCTGCACTGAAGGAGTCAGAGCTTAGTATCGTGAATGTTCTCTTCTGATCTTATGTTCCTACTTTTCTGCTCAAGCTTGTCATCATGAAAGTTCTTACTGCCATGTGTCTAATTACTTCATACCACAGTTGCAAGAATAACATCTCATTTCAGATTCCTGAAAAACTTGTACTGCACACGTAATAAGCACAAAATGATTTATACAGAAGTCTTCTGACATCTGAAATCTAGGAGTGGATCTAGATTCTGTGCCTGAAAGAAGCTGACATCCAATTTGGTAGGCTCATATACTGGAATAGTAATAATGTTTTCTGGCTGTGTAGCATCACTAACTAGCTGCTCTAATCACATCAGGGAGATTAAGCCCTTTAGATATCTATAATATTCTCTTCCATATCCTAGTAAGTCTCTCTAGGTTCACTTTACAGGCAACAAAAAGGAGTAGACACCTTGAGGGCTTGATACTTTCGATCTGTTTTACATGACTGTATTTGAAAGTGTAGGATGAATTGCATCCTACACAAAACTATATCCTCCCCTTTATAAAGAAATCTTAGATAAGTTGCACACCTCCTGGGCTACATCTATACTCAGAAATTAAACACTGCCAAAAAATGTTCAGGGGTACTTGTTCTCAGTGATCTAGACTGTAATTATCAGAATGGTCCCTGGCATGACTTTGACCTCAGCCAGCTAGCACTCTCCCCAAGAATTCCTGGGCACAGTTTGGGATTCAATATGGGCAAGAATTGTTCAAAATAGGTAGTTTGGCTGGTAGTGGAATTTGTTGCTATGCACACAGACTGCTCTGTGTCAGCTGGCCTTCACAACTAAGAACAGCCCTGGGCACATTTTTTTTAGTAAGACAGTGTGGCTGTATTCGAAATCTATCTGTAGTGTTTTCTCCTTAGGAAATCAGTACAGTGCCAGGCAGCATAATCTGGGGAACTATATTCATTGTGCTTACTTAAGCAACTGGTATTTCTGTGACTTCAAGCAATCTCAGTAAAGCTAACCAGCAAACAAAGATAAAGTAGGATCCACTACTCAAAGCTCAGAGAACGTTATACCTCAGTAAAGTGAGGCTGTACTGAAACTGACACTCTGACTTTAAACTTCTGGGGTTTTAAAAAGAAGTTTAGAAGAAACCTGATGAAGTTCAACAAGGGCAAGTGCAGAGTCCTGCATCTGGAGAGGAACAACCCTATGCACCAGTACAGGCTCGGGGTGGGCCTGCTGGAGAGCAGCTCTGCGGAGATGGACCTGGGTGTGCTGGTGGACGACAGGTTGACCATGAGCCAAGAGTGTGCCCTTGTTGCCAAGAAGGCCAATGGGATCCTGGGTTTCATTAAGAGGAGTGTGGCCAGCAGGACGAGGGAGGTTCTCCTTCCCCTCTACACTGCCCTGGTGAGGCCTCATCTGGAGTACTGTGTCCAGTTCTGGGCTCCCCAGTTCAAGAAAGATGAAGAGCTACCGGAGAGAGTCCAGCGGAGGGCTACGACGATGATGAGGGGACTGGAGCATCTCCCCTACGAGGAGAGGTTGAGGGAACTGGGCTTGTTCAGCCTGAAGAAGAGAAGGCTGCGAGGGGACCTTATCAATGCTTACAAATATCTGAAGGGTGGGTGTCAGGAGGATGGGGCCAAGCTCTTTTCA
>Ga0065711_1037769_pt1 | contig 19490 bp, 16 predicted proteins | sample Hoacrofraction12_FD_59098 | JGI IMG/M metagenome (GOLD analysis project Ga0065711, IMG submission 59098) | Hoatzin crop microbial communities from Cojedes, Venezuela - Epithelial fraction 12 v2 (version 2) | ecosystem: Host-associated > Birds > Digestive system > Esophagus > Crop | place...
CCCCTGCCGAAGCAGGGTCACCTACAGCAGGCTGCACAGGACCTTGTCCAGGCAGGTCTTGAATATCTCCATTTTAGGTCTCATTCCTACTACGAGACTGTAAAGAAACGAATCTTTATGAACCCAGTCTGCATCTCCGACCATAACACAGGCTTTTCTTCTCCTCGTCACAGTGAAGGCTGTTGCAGTGGCAGAGGGACAATTGTACTGGCAGTCCAGTGGCACAGAAGAGCTGAGCACATACATGCTCTAGAGAGATACTTTGACTCAGCAGATTCTAGCAGGGGAGAGACATCTTAAAGGATCACACTGGAGATACATCTCAAAAAATGCTATCCAAATTATAGAGAAACAATGGTTTTAATGCCTCAGCAGCCAGCCTTCAGGGTTTCAGACAGTAATATACTTTCACTGGCAATCTGGAGCAGGTTAGAGGTGGGATTTGTTCTTCAGCTGTGTTATGCCTAGTACAGAGCACCAACATCTCCTTTATTTCTGTAGAGAGAATGGGTTTCCTGCTGATGAGAAAAACCTTATCTTTCAGCAATCAAACAACACTGTCTCTTCATAACAAATTGAACCGAGATGATCATTCTCCGCAATGTAACAGCTACTGTGGTAAGATTTAAGACTATTATAACACTAAATGATGCTATATCAAATGCATTTTAGATAATGCATAGTGTAGGTCTCTTCCATATTATCTGCAACACACTCAACACCCCTTACTTGATGTTTTTCCTATGATTCATGCTTAGCTTTTCTAACTTTCTTTGCCAACTCAAACTGGTGCCATGAGTTCAAACACCTTGTAGAACTTGACTTCCGAAGTTTTTCAGTTATACTCATTCTTCGTTGCCAGCCATGCTTGTACATGACAGATCTACTGAAGAACCAACAATGTTTGAACCAACAATGTTTGAACCAACCCCAGAACACCTAAGATGTAAAAAATGAAAATTGAATTTTCATTTACTATAAACTTGTAAAGGTCTATTGAATCACTTAACATCTTTTAGTTAATCAGAAGAAAGACACATTTTCTAGATTTAAAAACGAATCTGTCTTTTGGAGTTATTCCTCATCAGCAAGTTTTCTAAAATACAGACAGTAAAGCCTGAAAACAAGAATTGTGAGTTTGTTCACTTTTCAGTAAACTACTATATTCTGAACCAATTTTCTCTTCAGCTCTGGGGAGGGGGATCAGGCTACAGAATACTGCAAAGATTTCATAACTGAAGGACTTTTCTAATACCCAGTCATATTTGATTTGAAAACAGAGCTTAATAATGGCAATATTACAACCTCCCAGCCACGAGCAGAGCAGCTGTAGCTAGAAGTAGAATGTCTGAAGCAGTCATACCCTCCTGGATCTATTAAAGAGGAAAGTGAAGCGTGACCAGCATGCAACAACACAGATAAGTTTTGGCTGCATCAACTTTGTAATCATTGTATGAAAGCTAATTTTATTTTTGGAAGGCAATATGGTCTAGCAAACAGAACTGGCTAGGAATTAGGCAGTGTCACCTCCTGTCTGCCACCAGCCTGATGGATGAGGTGGGAGGAACACTTGCGTCCTGCATTTACTGCCTGCGCATGTGGATGAATGGAGTAAAATACTCCGAGTACTCCAAACTTGGAGAGCTCCACACTAATACAATTGGCAGAATCAGCGTATACATAAATATACAAAGCAAAGCATACATGTGTGCCCTGATCCTTCATAATTACTGGATTTCACAGATGATAACCAAGGCAAAGTCATTTTACGAATACATACTTGTATCTCATGCAACAACTTGAAAATGTATAAATCAGCTGACAAACTGTACATCATATCTACTCTCATGCTTGTATATTCCTGTCTCCCATGAAAAACAATTATTTTTATTTTTCAACTATACTTCTTTCTAGGAAAAAAAAAACCATAGTGTAGAAAAGAAGCCAGACTGTACACCTTTGCAGTTATGTCATTCCAAAAAATAGGTTACTGCTGTGTTTCCTTCTTCTTTGTATCTAGTAAGTGGAATATTTTCCAGATCTGACAGAAAAGTATACCAGACTATTACTGAACAACAGATAAGTCCTCTGCAATTCTTATTTAGAATAATTGTAAAAAGATAGCTCCGTTAGCCGGCAAAATTGCATATCATAACTGCTTACGAACCAAGATAAAAGAAAGTTTGAAATGCATTCATAAGGCGAATTGTTGATTTTAACTTCTAAAAATCCACACCCCCCCCAATATTAAAGCTTCTAAATCCAAAGGATATGTACAAAGTTCATTTCGCATAATTCGATATATTCAAAACAGATTTCTGATCCATATGGTCAAGTTGCAGTGAACCACAGGGATCCTACAAAATGCATGTTGTTAATTCAAATGGACAGAACAGAGTCTTGTGATTCAGGTACGGAAGAGGGAAGCAGAGACCCATGTTCCAAGCTCTTTCACTCTGCTCTCCCAGAGTTCAGCATTTATGTTTTATGCCCCAGGCTTCCAACCTGTGAAAAAAGCCCTTTCCAAGTTATTTCCTATTTGTATTTTCCCCACCATGAGAAAAATCATTGCTGCCCATAGAGCACCTTGACAGATTATACTTCTGCCATTAACTACTGACAAGTGACACAGATAAGAATGCACTAAGTTCGGAAGAAATCACAAAAAAAACTCTGAAGAAACATGTGAATTTCTGAAGATCTCCAGAAGGCAGAGGTACATAACTAAAAATGATATATGCTGCTAGCAGTTCACTCTTGCTAATCCAGTACGACCCTGACTCATTTATCCCCCTTCCTGTTCCAGAACTTCCCATTTCACAGTCAGTAAACATAGGAAGAAAAAAAAAATAAACCAAAAAACCCCTCAACTCTGTTGTTCTAGAAAACAACAGGTGTAGAATGCACTTGGATAGTCTCAACAACACAGCTCTCCGTAACACTTCAGAGGAAGTAAAGGAAACCAAAGGTTCCTGTCAACGTGCCTGCAGAGAGAAAAAAACCCCACTGTCTACCATCGTATTTGGCAATCAGTTCAACTCTGCATCTGTGCAATAACTACTTTTAAAAGCTATATAAGGACAGGGTATTGTTCAGGGACCAAAGTATACAGGCCTATAATTGGGACCAAGTATTCTTGGAACTAAGAATAAACCTGAGCTGTTTTTCCTACTTGTGCTGCTGACTCATGGAAGGAACACAGACAAGTAAATTTTGCTCTGCTTTAGTATTCCTCATCTGTAAGCCCAGAAAAAAAAAAAATTACTGCCTTAAACACAGCGAGGTTCAGCCACTAATTAAATTCCTCACATGCTAAACATGAAAAACAAGTATAAAATTGTAAGAAAGTAGCTGCAGGGAAATGCTACCTTTCTTTGAATCCTGGAGGAGTTGAGCTTATGATGAATAAGAAAGCAGTACCCTTCCTTGAATGTCTTTCCATCAGCCCCTTTCTGACACATACAAGGAGTATCATGCAAGTCTACTGCAGCTGTGCTATTCACGATGGATACCAAAAGGAAAAAATGGCGGACTTTGGGTAGGATTTGGGCAAGGATGTTTGGGAAAACGACAGTTGATCACAATGTCACCTTGAATTTTGCTCCATCTTTTCCTTTGCTTAAAAATCATTTTACATTGATAAACCGACTTCCACCAGCAGTCAGGTTCCTTTCCTTCTCATATTTTAAAGACTAGAAGAGTATCAAAGTGGAAGATGGCAGTACTGGAAGAATTCAAAATTTCATTCCATCTTTCAGAACCGCTTGTCAGCTGTTGTTGCTTCTATAGTAGGTATCTGCTGTCCCATTTATGCACAAAAATAAACAATGAACATAATATACCATAGCTTAGTCAAGAAAATGGAATATAAACACAAAGGAAGAAAGATGGCCAGGGTTTCCCCAAATCTAAGACTCTCTAAAAACTGACGAGTCTGTCTACTCACTACTCTCTCTCATCTTTCATTTATGAACTGGCATGGCATTGTGCCTACCAACAGCTCTTAACCAAAGCTCTATGCAAGGATTATATCTGATTTTTGCTAAACAAATACTCCATACAGCAGCAATCATGAATAGCTTTCATCAGCTGGGCTTTACAGTTCATGTTTTGAAAATTTCACTACTTCCAGTTCTGTCCAAAGGACAACTACTGTCCTGGGTTCGGCCAGGACAGGGTTAATTTTCACCAGAAGCCAGGAGGGAACAGAGCCGGGCGGGCTGACCCAGCCTGGCCAAACAGAGCAGGGTACTCCATACTATGTGCCGCCACGCTGGGTTCTGGCTGGGGGGAGCTGGGCAGCGGGAAGGCAGTCGCGGCTTGGGAGCACGCGGCAGTGGCAGGCGGTGAGAGCGGCGCTCTGCATTCTGCTGTTTGTGCTGTGTGTTCTCCTAATCTGTACCGCTGTTGTTACTGTTCCTTCTGTTTTGCTGTTCTGTTAAACTGCCCTTATCCCGACCCACCAGTTTTTGCCTGTTTCTTTCCATTCTCCTCCGCACCCCAGTGGGGGGAGGGGCGGCAGAGGGGCCGCATGGCCCTTAGGTTGCCGGCCACAGCCAAACTATAACAACTACCCAGCACAGATGAATGTCTCCGGTACTCCTAAAGCAACTTAACCTCTTTTCTCACTAGTACCCAGGTATATGAGGCAACAAACATATCTATGAAATGAAAACACAAAGACTGTTAACAGGAATTCTATTCACAAGGGAAATGCAGTCTGCATAAAGCAGAATGCTAGTTGTCAGAAATGGTAACAGGTGTGTTGACAAGCTAAAGATCTAATAATTTTCCCCATAAATAGTTATTATCTCTATATACTTATACAAAAGGACAAGAGCTAACAAAAAAATCCCACCTCTATAGAATGCCACTCATGGAAAGAAATTTGAATAAAACTGATCTGAATATTTAAAAGTATAAATACTTTGTAAAAGATAGTCAATCCTAAGACATTGTAAATAGCAGTATAAACTAAGAGCTAACAGATTGATTGATTTTACTACTGAAACTTTTATATGAGCTACTATATCATCCTTACAAAATGTGATTTAACATACTTAATGTGATATGAATAACGATAAAAAAATAAGAGCTGGACACCGGTTTGCTGCTTTTGAACAGTCAGTTGCTTTTGCACTATGGTTCCACTCATCAATATCAACAAGTTATTTAGCACTGTGCTGCTTCCTCCATCCTCCTCTTGCAGATGTCTTTGTCTACCAAGATCCAATGTTATTAACTGAGCACTGACTTCAGTGCAAAACCAATTATCTGCATCTATAAATGAAACTGAAGTTATTGCAGAAACCCCCAGGAACAAGGGGGATTCTGGTAACTGGTAACAGGGTAAATCCTGTATTTGAAAAGTTGAATGAAGTCACTGCATAAATAAATGTGAAACTTTTTAACAAACATGAGTGAGTTAATATGAAACAGGGAAGAAACAATTAGCATGCTTTCACCATCTTCCAAAGCCTTCATCAAGTGGAAGGAACATTCAAAAGAACACTTGGCAAAAACAAGCAGTCTGTTAAAAGCAGAGGTGTGGTCAGTGTAATTTTTTAGTACCTGATTAGGACAGTAAACATCTTAAATTTCATTGCAAAGTGAGGTCACTACTATAATTCATACTATCCAAGTACTAGAAGCATAACTGATAGCATCAACAGGTTTTAACATTTCCCCATATAATTATCACTCTCATTCTTATGAGGATTACTTGGCTTGGAGATTACCCACACCGTGGATAAAGCACATCCACGCCAGGCCAAGCAAAGCTGCATGCAAAATGGGACACTTCCGCAAGCAGAGCAATTTGGGTGACTCTGGAAGGGACACAAGGCTGAGCCTGGCACAAATGCCACCACAGCAAACAGCAGCAGCCCAAAGGCCAGAGATGGCACAAGGAGGTACTGACATGACTAAATGGTTGATCTGCTTGACAGGAATCTAGTGTGAGCAAAGGAAAGTGGCTTAGTCCTGTGTTGTGCTCGATCTAGTTTGCTGTCACGCAGCACCAGGAAATTCAGTGGTTCTGAGGTGTTAACACCAGCAAAGCAGGTGTGCCATATAGCGCCCTGAATACACCTCTTAGTATCCAGGTTTGCCTGCTGAGCAAACAATTAATTACGCTTCACTTTTTTGGTTGTGGTGGACTATTTTCTTAGACAGAAATCATACAGAATATGTACTGCAGGCTTGTTCTTTCAGAATTTTCTATTCATACTCTATTACCTCACCTTAAAAACCTCTGTTGTTACGTTTTCCAAATGAAAGAAATTAAAAAAAGAACATTCCATAGAAATCAGCATCCTCAGTGACAATATAAATTACGTAATTTTAAATTCAAAAAGTATTGCTTTTTGTAACAGTGTAGTTTCTTGTGTAGACAAATCTTTTTGATTGTTAAACACTAAATCTAAGTTTTTTCAGGCTTACTGCTCTCATCAACTCAATGACCATGGAAAAAAAACTTTCTATCCATTTCTAAAAGCAGGAGTACTAATACTTTTTGATGACATTAAGAAGTGTTGGCAAACTAACATGCACATATGTATTTTTTAATATATATCGTTGTCAAGTACCTAAATCCAATTTTGATATTCAACCTATCCAGATCATACCTGCCTCCAAATACTCTTGTGAAAATTTACACAAATTCATAGAAATTACAAAACTTGAGGGAAATCTTATCCAACATGGCCCAAAACAAAATTCAAAATTCTCAGCTCCTATGGTTGACTAAACTACAAATGAAACATTCGCAGACAACAACTCAATGTGTGCTGGCTTGCAGCTGTGGGGCACAACTCTTAACTCTTTATTAGCAAGCTTTCAACTCCAAAGAGGATAGGACAAAAAAATTCTTCTGTATTTCTCTCAGTGAAGCCCACAACAAACTCAGAAAGGAAGACAAGCTGTTCGATTCAACGGCAAAGACGACAGAAGCTAGAGAAGGAAAGATGGAAAGTAATACATGGCAACACTGGACTCAGTGAAACTTGAGTTAAAAGGTATGATAATGCAGAGCAGCATAGGAAAGCCCACGAGAAAATGCCACTGCTTTTAGAGTGAATTTGAACAGAAAAAAAACAAAAACAAAAAAACCCCACAAATGAAAAAGCATTAGGACACACACTAAACATTAGAAACAACGTACATATTTTAACGTTGCTTGCTAAGTGAACATCTACCCTGTGCATTCAGGCCTAACCAGGCAACAGTCCCACACACTAAGAAAATTTCTTACTGTATTTAGAGACTACCACAATGTATAAATACAATGGGGACCAACCACGGTCACACATAAAATCTTACTTCTGGCAATTTTTTGAGTTCTTAGCTTTTCAATTTTAAAATACTGTAATTTTAAATTTTTTGGTGAGTTGTAGGAAGCGTAATAGTGTCATTAAGATTTTCTGATACAGATAAGAGATCTGAACGGAAGTTTTAAATTAACTTAGCATTCACTTTCACACATTAGGAGTGTACAGCAGTATCAAAACTGCTGCATTTTTAAAAAATTATTTTAAAACGTGCCATAATCTGCAGAGGTGCTTATTACCTGCTCTGTCACACATGATTTCCACTGAGTAGCAGTCGACAAGATTGCAAGTCAACAAGCTGTTCCAGCTGAGCTGCACATTTTGCCCTAGAACTCAACTTTTTCTGAAGTCCTTGGATTTTACTTTTTGAGCCTCCTGTACATCATTACTTCTACATATTTGTTCTGGGGCAGTGGTAGGGGCCTCTCATCAAAAGCCGAGTTCATCGTTTTACAAAGACTAAGCCTCTTCATCCCACGTATTTTCCTCTTAAAAGTACCTGCCATCATTAAATGAGTAGAGGAACTCTCCAACTCTACTTCTTCATAAATGTATTTTTTCACAGACCTTCAAATATGTCAAAATAATAATTTTTACCCTAAGGCCTGAAATAAGATTCCATGTAGGCAGCCACTCTCATTAAAGCATTCAGAGGACTGTCTGTGGGTTGTTTCTCACATGGTCTAAAATATATGACATTTACCAGAATGAAAGTCCAAGTGAAAGATAAATAACCTATGGAAATATAACAAGCAGCCTTCAAACCATGTCTCAAATAATTCCTAGAGCTAAAATTTACTGAATTCTTATCAAACATATAATAAAAATTCCCATTTCCTCGGATGCACTTTAAGCAAATCCACCTGAAATCATTCACAGAAAATGATTTAAACATTACTTAGTACTGAGATGCAGCTTGTTTGCAACATTCAGTTACAAAAAATCTGTGTCTCATAGCTAAGCAGCGTCACACAAACACATATGGCACAGAAATATACTAAATAAGATATATGAAGTACTGAAATTGTATGTGGGTCTTAGAATAATCACTGTGTTTATTTATTGAGAGAATGTAAAGTGACCTACATCCAAAGAAGAAAGTTACTGTCTCCGGCCAAAGTAGTAAACAATACAAATCTACCCTGTTCACTTTCACATATAACCTGAAGCAGTCAACCTCCTGTCCTCTCAACATATCAGAAGCACCTCTAATCCATTTCTAGACAGATACATTGCTGTCAGATTGTGTTAGGAACTTTATCCGTACAGAACAGAATGGAAATAAAAATCAAATACTTGGTTCCAGATTGTTAACTTGAAATAGTTTCATGATGCTATACCTACTTATAGCCCCTGTGGACCAGGTCAGCAGACATCCAACAGGACAATTAGTAACAATCTGGCACTAACTGGGAATACAGCACAGACCTTGGGAAAAGTCTAATAGAGCTCCTCTTTATAACTATGTGTGTGATTCCATGCTAACCAGAGGAAACACAACTGGCTGAATTATCATCAGTAATTTGGATTAAATAAAAGCAGGTGCTTAAAAAAATGTAAGGAGACATTTTTAAGCTGCACAGACAGCTGTATTTTTCACGAAAACTGAGGCGAATCTTTATCTTCAGGAAGTACTAATGTCAAGTTTCAGAACAGAAGCCGTCTGCACAAATCAAAATAAAGCATTTTGCTCCTCCACTCTTCAACTTCGATAAGAAACAAGGGAAGATGACAAAATGAACAAGACTGAGAAGTTCTTTACGAAAAACTACTTTTCTTCTTTGGTCTAAAGTACAGTTACCAATGAAGAAATTCATACCCTGACCTGCTTACTAGATTTTTTCCCCCTTTCAACATTAATAAGCTTATCCTATTTCAATAACTGCACTTATGAACACGGGTCATGCCCCACTGCTTTCAGCCAGTGGTGATATTTTCATACTTGGACACTTCAATCCAGGAGACAATCAAAGGTGTTCAAGAAAGCTACATAGCCACTGCCTAAGAGGAAAGGTCTGGCATGAATAAATAATTGGGTAAAAAAACTGGAAGCAGAAGGTAGGCATTAGGGTTTGTGCTCGAAATGCAGGGAAGTACCGGCTGAGTTATACAGGGATCTGCTCTGTTCAGCACATTCACAGGAAAACAGCAAGCAGTGAAGTGACAAAGTTTGCTGATTACATAGCCATTCAAAGGCTATAAAGGCTGACATAACTGCAGATAGCCGCAGCGGGACTCAACAACAAAAATGGTAGACGAAGTTCACCATACCCGAAGGCAAAACAATGTATCAAAAAAATAATCCTGACCTGATGTACAAAAGGGCAGGCTCTGAGATGACCATTGCCACTCAGAAGCAAGACTTTGGATTACGATGGGTAATTCCATAACAGTATCAGCTCAGTGCTCATCAACAATAAAAATGCAAATCAAATATTATGAACTATTAGCAAAGGAACAGAAAACAAAAACCAGAAGACATACTTATGCCACCATACAGAATCACACTCACTTCTTATCAACCCAAACATACAAGAACCAGATACGTAAGAGAGACATCAAAAGACAACAAGGATTATTAAATGCAAGAAATGGCTTCAAACCGAGGAGCAACTGAGTATGCTGCGACTCTCTACTTTGGATGAGTAACCGCAGAGGAAATCTGACAGAGGTCTACAAATTGCAAATGGCATAAGGAAGACGGATGGGGACTGACAGTATCTAGAACATTAAATCAAGCTGATGGGAAACAAGCTCACAAAAACCTTCCCTGATCCACAGAAGTTGTTGCCTAAGGACACCGTGGAGGCAAGTTTAAATAGGCTTGAGAGAAGGCTGGAAAAACACCAGGAAGAGCAGTTTCACTGAAGGTTGCTAGACTATCAAAGCACCACAGGCTCAGGAAATCCCTGAGCTAAAAATGGCCAGCGGCTGGGAGAGTACTCTATTGTGCATGTTGACCCCTTTATTCTTCCTCAGGTATCTGCTTGTGATCACTATGGAAAACAAGAATGACCATACTGATTCAGATCAAGGGTCTGTCTTAAGAACATGCTACCCTCTGTTCTTAAGTTCACTTACTTCACTCATACAATTTGCTTGCACAAAACTTTTAATACTCTATAACTTATAAATTAATTTTGGATGCCTTGGTAAATGGAAGCTTCCTACAACATGGCAAACATTCTTTTTCACTCCCATAACTGGGGTCGAAAAGTTGAAGTTGCCCAAAACACAGACGGTGTCCGGAGTGTTCCCATGTGTCCCACTGTGGGGGTGGCCTGGCGACATCTGGCAGTAGGAAAGGGCAGGCGACAGCACAACACTGCATTAGGCAGAGATCCATAGAAGTACCAGGGTCATTCAGGAGCAGAGCTCTACGCTGTGCTTTAAAATGATAGATGCAACAAGAACCTCGAAGGGTATTTGCCGACATTGGAGAAGTGAGTAGTGTTGAGAGCTGATGGTGAAGTCGAACCACAGATGTCTGCCAAGATAATCAACTCTAATAGTGAGAGTCAAGTAAGACAGAGTTCCTAAAATTAGATTAAGAGGCTCACCGAAGACAAGAGTCCAAGGAGGATGAGAAAAGGTTGCTCTACTACAGCTGAAGTCGAGACATCAAAAATTCTCAGTGGCAACGTGAAAACCTGTATGTTTTACTCACTGCTAAATCTTACCACATGCAAGCTACTAAGACAACATACGTGAATACCATCCCAGCCAGAAATAAAATAGACTAAAATACCCTCCAGTAAAAATATCTTTTTAAAAGCATGAAAGTTTTAAGAGTCACACCCGACTTTTATTCCCCTGAGACTAAACACTTGTGCAGTTTTGCCTAGCAATGCAGTTTACTTGCAAAAGTAAACACTTTCTGTGATTATGGATTCCTGGAACAATCAACCAGCCTCTGAAAACAAATTGCTTTGAAACAGGAACACAAAACTGAAGACAACAGTATTCTTCCATCAAATATCAAAGCATTCTAGTTCTTGCTACCAAAGCAAGTAACAACAGAGAAAAAAGCAGACACAGAATTAATATCTTAAGTTTAAACAAACAAATAAAAATCTCTGGATACTAAGAAATCCAGCTGTAAGTTCCTAACCACTTTTCATGAATCATCTTGAAATCACTGCACTACACATTCTGGCAAATTCTCAACACCTGAAAATACTTATATTAAGATTATATGAAATTATATATACTTTCTTTGGTTTAATTTGTGGACCCAGCATTTCAATTTCTCTAATTACTTGAATGCTGTAGCTAAATAAAAAAAGGTTGTATTCTAAAGAACCACTGGGCTAAAACACTTCAGTCGAAAACATATTCCCACTTCTGTTTTTCAGAGTCATCTTGGGATAGAAAAGGACCATTAATTCCCAAAGTGTAGCATGTATTTAACTGCCCTTTTCTGCTATGAATAATAGAAGGACTGTTTAGATCAGAAGTGAAGGGAAACAGAATTTTAAAAAATAAAAGTGCATTCCTTCCACCTCTGCGAAGAGCAGAGCACCAGCTACCATGGCAGATGGCCTGCTGAGGTTTGGCACGGCTCGAAATACCCATGACAAAGAGCTCCACTTGGTGTGGCATATTTGGTGTTGGAAACCACTTCACTCATACTAACAGTTTTCATCCTACATCAGTGACATCTGACATAAACTGGTAAATACTACTGTTGTTGTAAGTCACATCTGAATTACTGTAACAAATAGTTGTGATCAATAGCTATTGTTTGGTCTTACAGTCAAACAAATTATAAAACCTCCACCTGCTAAAGAGACTGAAAAAAGTCATTAGCAAAATAAGAAATATTACAGCTGTCTACAACAGGTTTTTACTAAAGAAGCTTGTGCAGCCAACTTTAAAAACATCTCACTCTGTATCAGCAAAAAAGACAGCATTCTAGAGAGAAATTTTTGTGCCCCAAGTCCCTGCACAGCCTGCCCTGCCCCTGGCCGGCTTCCCAGAAAAAAACAAGGCCCTGTACACCAGTTTCCACCAGAAATCCCACAGTACTACTTCACTCCTCCTATTCCCTAATGGCTGAAAGTAAATTTTTCATCTGGCTCCCAGAGAAGAGAGAGGAAAGAAGGTGACAGACAGGAAAGGGGGAACAGAGGAGGCAAAGGCCAAATAGAGTTCCTGGGGCTTCTTGCTTCCCACCCACCACGACACATTCCACAGCTCCACAAGGGAGAGTCCCCTCTTTGGTACAGAAGATAATCTAGTATCTGACATAGCGTGTTCTCTTACAAAATGCTCATCCATGGAAAAGACTGAAGCAAAACATGAAACATCCAGTGTGTTGCACTCACACGCTCTCATACCAGTCTAAATCCCGCCAGATCACAGCAAACATTTGCAAAGGGAAAGAACCGCACTTCATGTAAATACCCTGAACATATAAAATTCCCAAATATTTCTCCAAAGAGCCAGAGGATCAAAAGGTCTGGCTCGTCTGTCATAGTGACTCATTGCTTAAGTCCAGCACGTTAAAAGATTAGCCAGTCAGAAGAAACTTTTCTTTTGCCATCAGCGATGTTAGTTGAGAGGTAAAGAAAAGAAATATAGAGAAGGTATGGTGAGAAAAATAGCAGGAAAAGAAATTTAGAAGGACTTAAAAATTATTAGAAGCTCTTAAAAATATATATTTAAAAAGGTGGGAAGAAGGATACTACAAAACCCTTTGAAAGCTGAAAAATGAGAGAAAGATAAAAAGGTAGAAATGAAAAGTGGAAAACACACGTTTCTGATTCTTCCTTAAGAACTTTATAGTTCACATTTTCCTCCAAGTTTAGTCACCTTAATTGCACATATGAGTCACAACAGGCTCACTTGCTAGTAACAGAAGATACATGACTAACAAGGCAGAGTAAGTTATGATTTCAATAACTAAGACCTCAGTATATTTGAAAAAATGATTTCAGTCAAAATGTACAAAGTATGTGAAAAATAACTCTGTTTGATTTTTCCATTTCTTGGTCTTTCTACAGTGTGGCTCCAAGTAGTCTCGTAACAACAGCAACAATGCACTAATACAGAGTAGTTCATCAAGATCTCACACTAGCTATACATAACTCTCTTGGAGAATATAAAAGCTATTTATTTCCAAAAGCAAGCCCTTAGCATATGTTAGGAACAATGTAAATCATTTTGAATTGAGACTGTGCTAAGCAGCAGTTTCAATTTCCTGTATTTACTCCAAGAATCACAACTGTGGAAACAAGAAAGTGTTTTCAAAGTATCTAATTCTGAACAGTCTACACCAGCTTCAATAAACCTCTTTAGTAGCACATTTAAGCAAAAAGCCACTGACACAACACAGATCCTTTTGGACGAAAGAGCAATGCTGATTAAATCATAGCTAATCTAAACTCCCAGCTCACTTCATGCTAATTTTGAGTGCAGATGAAGTGACAGGAACGTTTTCGAGAGAGGGATTGCTCTTCCTGCAGAAGTTGAGTTCTTAGCTACAAAGTTTAATCAGCCAAAACAGAGAACATTAACATTGCAGAAGATCTCTCTGGAACAGGTGCGACCCTCTGAGCAGGTGCTGGGAGGTCACAGACATCTTGCTGCAGGCTGGGGACTTCATGTGGGGTTCCAGCTTTCCACACTTGCACCTGTGCAAATTCAGCACCAGCAAGTGCAAAAAACATCACCAATTCCAACTTTGTACAGCTGCAAGGAAATGCACAGGTGCAGCTTCCCTGTGACTCGGGGCCAACACGTTTAGTGCCAGGACCGCATACCGCCATTTCTTCCTCCCGCAGTCCACAGCCAACCCTCTACAATGGGTATTTAAATACTTACAATGGTTATTTTTATCATCAAGGCTGTGTGGGGGGAGTTGGAGGGGGAGATCCTGGAAGCATTCAATAAAAACATCCATCCCATTTGTACACGGGAAACTTAAGCCTGCTTTCAAGCTGTACTGAAGTAATTTCACAGTCAATTCATAGAGCTCAATGGATTCTGCTGAAAACAAGTCTTGGCTGAAAACAAAGCTCATCCCACTGTAAATCTGGTGCTATATTCAGATGGCCTAAATTCCACCTAGCTTGCTATATGCTTATTTTTGAAAACTCATGAAGCAAGGCTCACTGAAGAATCTGCGACTAAAAAAAAGTGTTTAAAATTCCTTTGGTAGAAAATTATGCTTTTCCCCAGGTATTATGAAACTGAACTGCCATCGAAAAAGACTTCTCTTGATTTAAAAAATTAATAAAAACACGGGCATTCATGCTTTGTTTAAAGAATTATCAGAGCACATTTTTTTTTTTTGTAATACTTGTTAGACGTTTCTCCTTCTGTTGAATACTGTCTTGCATTTCTACAGAACTGCAAATATTTCCACTTAGGATAAAAAAGAAATTTTCTTCTGCAACTTTCTCTGTTAAAACAAAACCATTTTTGAGCAAAAATGCTTTTTGCTCAAAAATACAAGATTTGCAAAAGTTTCAGGTCAAATATTTGTAAGGAAATCACCAGAAAGAGATATTTTTAAAAATTTATGGAATGTGACTTACAGTTGACACCATATACTCCAGCTCTCTACATTAACGAAAAAGAGCCTTTCAACCTACAAATTCAGGAAAACTCTGAAATAATGGAAAGGTACTGAAGATAAACCACTGCACAACTTGCTGTAATAACAGTTTACAAACATCAGTATATGTCATCAAAGCATTAGTCAAAATGCAATCACTCAACATTTATCAGAGCTGAGAGCCTAACAGGTTAAGCATTAAGGGACAAAGGCTTAATCTTCAATGCCAAAAAAGTGTCTCTTGTATCCATGAGTTAATTTGCATTAGTTATTCTGTTATGAATTCCTAATCCGAACAGAGATCTCTACTCTTACTGAGATGAATTACGAGTCAACCTCAGGCAAGGGTTATAATGCTGATTGTGTAGCAAAGAACTTCTTTGCAGGTACCCTGCCTCTACCAGAGCTTTATGTGAAGCAACTCTCACATCCATTTTCCATCAGTTTCGGTAGCACCCCCTACCTTCTTACTCAACAGCAAAACCACATATCTAGACTCCAACAAAAATCAGAAATCTCCTTTTCATGAACGGCTACAGTCTGTGGCACCCAGCACTACCTACTGAAATGCTGCCCAAATGCATCTCTTACACAGCTTGAGTTGAAAATAAAGAAAAAGGTGGCAAGAAGTATCACTCCACAGTTAATCTGTCTTCTAACAACAAGCAATAAATCCCTATCCTAATTACTAATACTTAACTACTGACTTTTCTAATTATTAGCTTCCATTATAATCAACTGCAAAAGTAACAAGGTCCCTTTAAAAACAGTGACAGGAAAGCCAGAAACGTTTAAGAAGGTTTTAATCCTAGGTGGACGTCTCCATACAGACGGCTTGCTCAGGTGCAGGACTGCTAAACGGACAACAAAAGCCAACGGGAGAGATTTGGTGGATTCTTGCAACATCCCCTGGAAAAGGCAGCTAGAAAATGGTCTGGGGATGTCATCAGCCTCCATGCCATCCCTTCTGACCACCAAATATTTCATTTCCTCAATTTAAGAATTCCTCATCCAATCTTTCACTGTTCATACCGGTTTCCTGGTATTAGTTCTCTCTGTGTCTGAAAAAGTCTCAGCTCGTGCTGAGGGGAGGGGTATGGCTTCCTGAAAACTTCATCAGAACCAGCATGTTTGTTCTGGGATACCCTCGGGGACACTTACCAGTGCTCCTGCGCCATCATTTGCCCTCTGGAGACTGTGCAGCATAGCAAAAAAATCTCTTCAGCAGAGACCGTGATGTTGGGTATCCTTCACTACACAAGAGGAGGTGATCCTTTTATTACCAAATTCATACAAATCATACTACCAAGAACATATGTAGTATACAGTGGGATTTACCTGCAACCCGTGTCATTAAAAACAGCATGTTTCTACATGATAAATTGTGTGGTTAATGTCACATTAGCACATTATATTAAAAACAGCATTTTCTTCTGTTTCTAACTTTGTATGGACTTCCTAGCCTACCATATTCACCTCTGCCCTTCAGTATTTTCATTAGATTACTTGCCTTCATTTTAATGTTTGTTCAGGTGACTTGAAATTTATTTTTCAGCTACAGGTAGGAGGGTAAGTATCAGCTATCCAGATAACCAATAAACTAGTTCTTTCCTGTATGCCCTTTGGTATCAGAGGGTATTGAGATATATACGTGTTCACATATATACATATCAGAGGGGGGTGTACACATATATATACACACACACTCCCCCTCTACACACGCACTTTTATACATATATGTAATTGGCAGTTAGCAGAAGAGGCTGAAGACGATGACAGTAGGCCACTTCCTCTCCAACACTGTAAAAAAGTCTGAGCTGGACACGTGTGTGTGCAGACTCTCAGGCCCCAGCACCTTCCTCAGTGTTGCCCCCAGCCCCACGCTGCCCTGGCACGTTCCCAGCTGCAGTTAAGACTTCTCAGGTGCACGACGCGACACAATCGGACACCAGCAACACATTTATGTACCTTGTGTCAGACTACACGTTGTGCCCCCTGTAGAACGCAGAGCCTTCCCTTGCACAAGCCACCAGCCATCCTCCCGCTCGGCGCTAGCGAAGCTCCCCCGAGAAACAGCAGGGCCAGGCCCGGGTCCCGCCACCGCCCCACAACCAGGGCTGCACCCGCGGGAGAACGCCGGCACAACGAGCCTTCGTGCCTTCTTTCGTGAAAGGCTACTACTGTGTAAATAGCAACTCGGGAGTTAATGAGCCAGGGTGACGGAATTTGTGTTTAAAAGGGTGTTAAAACGAACAGAGTTTTTGCTATATCCTGTAGCAGATACGTGGCTAAAGTTTGTGTCCTTGCTTTAGGAAAAAGCAAGGAAGGCAGAGATTCATTTTTATCAAGTGCTGAGCAGCCCTGGCCACAGGCATAGGGAAACCAAGCAGGGCTGGGGCACGGGCGCTCCCAGGTGCAGGCCCCACGGCTGCCCTGCTCGCTGGTGCCTCGGCCCGCGCTGCCGCCTGACCCCTCAGTTCCACACGGGCGCCGGCTCCGGCGAAGGGCTGTCTCCAGCATCAGCTCTCCCCGCCTGGACAGAAAGGCACGCTCTTCCAGACACACATGTGGTACCACGCCATCGCCCACAGGGCCACACAACGAACGATGGCCAGTTCTCTTCATGGGCACAAAAATGGCCGTCAAATGCAGCATGGAAATCCCATCTAGGGAGAGCCGGTAACCAGGCATGGCTCCTGGACATGCTCATGGCTCCTGGACAACAGTGAACCTCAGCAGATGCCTAAGTGTCTGATCAATTAAAAAGGAAGCCCAAAGATATCCAAGCTAACCTATAAAAAAAAGTTAGCAGTGATTCAATCCAAACTTCTGTAATGACCTTTTCTGTTGAAGAAAATATTTCAGTCACAAATGCCAGCAACTGAAAACAAGAAACAAGAGTAAGGGAAGAACAGCTTATGTTTTTAAATAGAGGGCAAGAAATGATTTGGCATGCACCTTTTCCTAATAAAAATGTACCAGAAATTGGACAGTGTAAAAAACCTGAGTATTCACTCTCAAAAGCACAAAGCCATTTCAGCATGTCAAAAACACTGCATTATCTCAGAATGTAACTATGACACAATACACAGAACTATAAATACAATTACATCTGTAGTTTTTATCTAAAGTAATCAGATGTTATGCATGGGAATATCAAAACCAGAAGGAAAACATCAGGTTTTGATAAAGGTTGAGACATTCTAGGATTTATATGGCATTAAATTTTGCTCTAAATCGAGACAGACCAGTTCCTAGCCTAAAAAGGGAGAAATGTCAAACTTCATGAAGTCCACTTGATTTTCCAGCACTCCCACTGGTTTTACAGAGCAGGTGGTAATACATAGTCAAATATAAAACCATGAGAGTTTGCAAGAAAGAATTTCTCCTTTGCCTATACTTAGAGAGTTGTACATTTCGTTTACAGTTGAACCTAGTATTTTTTGAAAAATATTCAGGGACAATGCTACATACCCTAAGGTTACCTGTAGGATGAAAGCAACCTTATGAAAGATTGCTAGTTGTTCATTCTTCCGCTACCCAACATTTGTTGAGAGCACTTGGTAAAAAAAATCCAGAAGATCCTCCTCCTATTTTAAATTGTGGTGGGTTTTGTTTTGGTTTTTTGGGGGTTTTTGTTTGTTTGTTTGTTTGTTTTTTCATTTGTGTTTTTGTTTGCTTGTTTGTTTTTTGTTTTTTTTACCTACTTTGTTTAACTGAACTCTCTCACATCACTAAGGTCAGATTTTCGCTCAAATGAAACTATTAGAGAAAATCTGTCCTCTGAAAGTGACAAAATCAAAGAACTTCCCAAAAGTCAGAGTTGTGTTCAATTTCCTTACTTGTGAACAGCCTGTTCCAAATTTTCCTATTTTCAAATCAACAGCAGTTTCTATACTGAAAATCAGTCACCCCAGTGAATGCCTAGGGATTCCTATCCAATTCAGCAGAGTCAGAATTTGAGGTGGTAGAAAACAACACAGCCTTCAAGAAAGGTAAGCACACCATTGCTAGACAGTCTTCTGCATGGAGAAACTTCACAAACTCACCAGAAAAATGTATCAAAACTCTGTACTACGATCCTTCCAGACATAATCTGTCACGTGGCGTTATTAAAATTTCAAAAAAGAACATTAAAATATACCTGTAGCTTTGTATATGCTATACCAGAAATCATTTCATGTAATTATACTTTGAGGTGCAGTTTCACAATTCAGCTCCTCTGAAGACCGATCTGACGCCAAACGGGGCACTCCCCAGTGTCCCTCCTCACACACCCCACTCCCTACCCTTGCACGTGCCGAGCGTCCCTTTCGCCAGTGCTGTCCCTTCCACAGCCATGCTCCCACACAGCTCGACCAGGTGATTCAGCAAAGGCCGACGGGCAGAGCAGGGATTGACTTCTCTAGCCAAATCATAACTTTTCTCCTCCTCCTGCCCTAAACTTCCAACAGAGTAGTTTAAGGAGAGGTTAGGGAATGAGGCAATAGTCCAACCACAGATCTTACCAGAAGTAAAGGTTTGGGTTCTGGGGGGGGTTGTTGGGGTTTTTAGTTGGTTGGTCAGTTGGTTTGGGTTTGATGTTGTGTTTGTTTTTGTGG
>Ga0065711_1011412_pt1 | contig 19489 bp, 14 predicted proteins | sample Hoacrofraction12_FD_59098 | JGI IMG/M metagenome (GOLD analysis project Ga0065711, IMG submission 59098) | Hoatzin crop microbial communities from Cojedes, Venezuela - Epithelial fraction 12 v2 (version 2) | ecosystem: Host-associated > Birds > Digestive system > Esophagus > Crop | place...
GACGGCTGCTCTGACCTGTGAGAGGTGTCCTCAGGGAAGAACAACTCAGCAGGCATGACAGGGTGGAAACACTTTGCTTTGCCCTTTCCCGGGACAGTCTTCAGGGTGCCAGCCAGGGCACCACAGGGAATCCAGACCGTGTCTCTGGACGGAGGTGGGTAGGGTCTCGCTCCTGCTGTCAGGAATTAGTTGTCTGTGCAATAGCTTGCAGCGCTGTTCTCTTCATGACCACTACATTTGTGTCTGTTGTTTCTTGTCTGTTTAGTTCTCTCGGTGGCACGCCTGAAGTTTCTAGCTCTCTTTCTCTTTTTTTTTTATTTTTTTAATCTTTCATTTATCACTTTGGCAGTATATGCTATTTGTGGGCAGCAACATTATTGCCCAGCAATAATTCCAATTGTGGTTAAGGTTTTGATATTAAAATGGATTATCTATAAAATATGCATGAGGGAGTGGGCCTTACTGAGGATTTTTCTATCAATTCTGAAAAAAAAGAAAGGCTTGGACATTTTTTTCCCTAACAGAATTCATATGCGGGGAGGGGAAAAAAACCCTCACTCTTAATAGCAGGTTGCATCAGGAGTTGTGAGTACTAAAATACGTGATCACAGGGAGTTACTCCAGCACAGGAAAGCTTTTACATGGGGCATATTTCATACTTTATCTTTTCCTGTCAGCGTATGCCTCCGACACACATTGTAGTGGAATACGTATCGTTATCACCCAAACTTTGCCAGGGCTGGTTCTTGTGTCTTCAGCTTCTGCAGCGTAGGCCAACGTGTGGGGCATCTCCGTGATCAACATTTGGCAATCACAGCTGAAACTTGTTAATTGGCAAATTTTGCAGTGCTCTATATAGAGTAATAATAATGTGATTTTCAAATAGCAGATAAATGTCTTGACAGTGAACTGGTGTTAACTTTCCGGCTGCCCTACGTGCCCCACACCACTGGAGTCGGCTCCTGCTGCCTGCTCAGCAGGTGTTCTTGCCCTGGAGACTCAATCCCGAAAATCCATATTTGTGTAAGGTTTGAGGATTGCAGCTTCTGGTTTCCTTTTGTAAACTGGTAGTTCATACATGTTTCCACTAAGAGGGGTTTTGATATTTGATAGTGGAAACAGCTGGGGCACGGTGCTTGGGAAGAGCGGGTGCTTCCGCAGGCAGCTCTGCGGGCAGAATCCTGCCTGTTCCTGCCAGCGCTGCCCGACCTGCCAGCGGCTGCGCAACCCTCCACGCAGTCTTTGGAGCACAGTTTGGGGACCATCTTTTATTTCATAGCTTGATCAGATTGTAACTTACTTACCAAGAAAACAGAAGATTTGGTTATTGTCCTGTGTAGGATACACAATGAAAATTTGGGAGTCGCCTTTCTGTAGAACCCATAGCCCAGCGTTGTGATCTGAGCTCGAGGTTATCAGTGGGAATTCGTACTGTAGTCTGTCTTGCTCTGCCTGGAAAAGTTGATATACCTTGTGGCTATTTAGATGAAGAAATACTAGAAAAGTCCTTGAATAAAATGCTGTGCTGATCATGTGCTGCTGAGAGTCTCCAAGCACAATTTGCACTTGGGCTGAATTCCAGAACTGTTAATGTGAGCTACATAAGCCAGTCAAGTGATGTAATGTAAGACAGATTTAACCCTACATCTATTGTTACCCTCCTCTGAAAGAAATATTTATGTTAAATCATTTAAGCCTTATTTATTAGGTTTGCTGACTAATTATGAAAATGAGGACAAGCTGAAAGGCCCAAGGTTATATCTAAACCCCAGTATTTTTCTGCCTAGTGAAGGAAGGAAACGCTGCTCGTGTCTCGGTGTGCTGGGGCCAGCATCAGCCGATCAGCGTGGAGTGTGTAGGAAGATGGAGGCAGAGCAGTCTGCTGTGATTAAAGCATTTAAAATCAGCGTTGCTTTCTGTGAGGCAAGGAAGGCAGGAGACCAGGACCAAACATTCTGTGTGATTCCAGGACCAAACATTCTGTGTGATTCCAGGACCAAACATTCTGTGTGATTCCAGGACCAAACATTCTGTGTGATTCCAACCCCAAACATTCTGTGTGATTCCAACCCCAAACATTCTGTGTGATTCCGTGACCTCCGCGTCAGAAGGCTCAAGAAGGCAATGCATGCAGTGGAGCCAGGGACGCGTGTCCTGGGAGGGACATGAGGACGCTGCCTGGACGTATGGGGTGGGATCAGGAAACGTGAGGCACGGCTGGAGCTGCGTTTGGCAAGGGATGTGACGAGTAACAAGAAGGGCTTCTACAGGTACTTTGGTCAGAAAAAGAAGATAAAGGAAAAAAAGTGCTCGCCTCCCCCCCCCATACATAAGACAGGAGGACAGTGGCATGGAGAACACTGAGGTACTCAATTTTTTGCCTCACTTTTCCCTGGTAGTCACTCTTCCCACATCTCTCAAGTCCCTGGACCTCAAGGCGAGGACTGGGGGAACGAGGTCCTCGTCATGGTAAGAGGAGATCAGGTCTGAGACCACCTGAGGAACCTGACGTGCACAAGTGCTTGGGACCCAAGGAGATGCATCCCAGGGTCTGGGGGAGTTGGCTGAGGTACTTGCTAAGGCACTCTCCATCTTATTGAAGAGTCATGGCACTGGTTGGAGAAGAGGGAGTAAGGCTCCAGGAGACCTTTCAGAACTTAAACGGGTCTTAGAAGAAAGGACTCTTTACCACGGCCCGTAGTGACACAATAAGGGGCAATGGTTTTAAACTGGAAAAGGGTAGATTTAGTTTGGCTAGAAGGAAGAAGTTTTTTACAGTGAGGGTGCTGAGACACGGGAACAGGTTGCCCAGAGAAATTGTGGCTGCCCCATCACTGGGAGTGTTCAAAGTCGGGTTGGATAGGACCCCATCCTTTATTGTGGAGGCTTTGTGAACATGCAGAGCATTTGATGCGTTAGTCATTAGCCTTTTTGTAAAATCTCAAGGATTTCTTCTAAAGTGAAAGAGAATATTGTAAATATGTTCATCTAGAAAAAATAACCTCCATTTTCTGCAAGTCTCCGTATCATTGCCTTAGACTTGTCAGTGACACATCTTGTTGTTCAAGTTTTTGAGTTTGAAGACAAAAATGATTTGCATGCTGGCTGAAACTGAGAAAGTGGTTAAGCAACTACTCTGTGGAAATTGAAAATTTGAAACTACTTTTTTTTTCCCCTCCTTCCATCTGTTTGGAAAGTTATTTTCATGCAATTACATCATTTAAACTTTACATAAGGAATTATTGCAAATGATTCCTAGGCGATTCTGCTTTTTGTTGCCAGTGTTGCATTCTCTCTCACGGTTGCCTCGTGGGTCTGCTCAGTGTGATGTCTGTATTGCCATCTACTGATGGCAGGAGAAATGTGTCTGCAGGCGTCGGGTAACCAACGGTGTTACTGAATTATGTTATTATTTTGTTAATAATGCAGACTCTCAAAATGTGAAAAAACATTTAGTTTACATGAATTCACAAGGAAGAGTACATCAGCCAATAGAAGAAGGAATAGTCATCTGCATCTCCTCGCCCCCCCGCCCCATTTGTAGACTCCACCTGACATACTTGCTCTATGCCAGGATTCAAATCAGCGTTACAATACTGAAATTAAAAAGGAGGTGAAGTCCCCTTCACTTTAGCTACTCGGTCTGCTTGGTTTATTCCTGTGTCACACGGTTGGTGTTGATGGATTTGTGCTGCCCGTAGCTCACTGGAGGTGGGGAGGGATAGAAGACAAGACTGAGAACAGACGTCCCAGTATGGTGATTTTGTTCTCAGAACTTGTGACCGTAATGGCCGTAGCATGGCGTTGCTTTGTGCCGGTGGCGTGTAGTGGTACCATCCTGGAACTGCAGACCTCAGCGTGATGTGTTTTTCCTCAGTGTTCACAATGGGAGCTATTACAATTTCTAGCTGGAATTGTTGGGCACAGAATTTCTCTTGTTGTATTAGCTACCTAAGACCGTACAACATCAAACTGAAGGCACTGAACTCCTCGTCTGATGGGTGTTTTCTTTCTAGGCTACAGAAAGTGAGATGGGAGACGTTGATTTAACAGGTCTGCCAGAAGCACCTGTAGACTCTGAAGATGAAGAAGAAGAGGAGGATGAAGACATTGACAGAACTTCAGATCCGCTTCTGGGGCGAGATGTTGTACGAGAGTGCCTGGAGAAAGAGCCTGCAGATAAAACTGATGATGATATTGGTGAGGAGGAAAAACAAAGTCTTTGTCTAAAACCATATCATACGACATCTGTAAGAGAAGCATATCTGCAAACTGTTTAAGGAGTTAATGATATATCCTCAGAATTATGAACGATGCCTTCCAGAGATCACTTTGCTGTGGTGATACTGTTAATTGAGTGATACCTCCTCTTACTGAGAGAGTATGTGTTCTGAGAAAATGAGTATTTTAAAAAACAGTCTTTGAGAGGCTTAAGATGTTATTACAGTCATTGTGTGTGTTGATATAAAGGAGGGATAGGTAGCAAGGTAATTTCAACTGCCTGAAACTGTTGAATTAGTTACTAAATGTCAAAGAGAATATACTGTTACTGCAGTATTGATTTATATCATCGTAAACTGGAAGATGTTTAAGAGGAAAATAATTTACTGCAGTGTTAAACTAAAAATGGGCATTAGTTTAACAGGAAAATTTGTGTTATGCTATACTTCAGATTACTTCTCTAAACACAGGAAAATGATTTCATGCTCCTAGCAAGCTGGTAATTAGTGGACTGTAAGGGTATTTTTAATTTTTCTGAAAGTTTGAAGCCGGAGTGCTTTTACGCTCTAGCCCGGCTGCTGCTGTAAGGGTCAGTCGGACCACGAACAAGACTGTAGAGCTGAGTTCTGGTGGTTGATGACAAAACACCTGCTGGGCTCGTTTACCCACCGGCTCTAAGGAGATTGTAACAGCACTGAGCAGTTCTTCAGTGCATTTAACTGAGGTTGAGTATACCTGTGGAGGGTAAGGTGTGTAAGCAACCCCTGGGCCTTGCAGCCTTCATACCAATGTTTCCTTTGTCTGACAGAGCAATTATTGGAATTTATGCATCAGCTCCCTGCCTTTGCAAACATGACCATGTCGGTGAGAAGAGAACTTTGCTCAGTGATGATATTTGAAGTAGTAGAGCAAGCAGGAGCCATCATACTTGAAGACGGCCAAGAAGTAAGTTCCTGCTTACAACACCATTTGAGTGCTATGGGCAGTGGGTTAGCCAGGGCGTCTGGCGGCGAAGGGCTGGAAGATCTGTTTGCCATCTCCACAACAATCCCGCGCCCGAAAGTTGGAGAACTCTTCTCTCCCTGTGACCCATATCCAAAATCCCCAAACCATAGCCGGTCCGTTTGGGAGATTCTGCGTACGTATTGCTGTCTTGTTCAAGGCTTCAGTGTGGCCAAGTACAGGCGTAAACCAGCATTCAGTATGCTGTGATCAGGTAAGTGCTAACCTCTGGAGGAGTTCATTTCAAAGATTGTTTGTGGCATAGAAGAACGCATCATTCTATTGGTAAAACAACTCGCTTCTTGCAGTGTAGTTTTTTGAGATACTGACATGGAGAGGTATCCTTGCCCAACAATGCAGATACCATAACAGAAATGTCTAAAGTAGGAGCAGTTCCCATACGTATGCAGTGGGAGAAGACAGATGTTCAAATCAGGCAGTGGTCAGGCTCCCAACGTAGGTGCTCTGAATCGGTGTTTTGAAATCTCTCTCTGTCCTTGGATCAAGACATCAGGAATGTCCGGAGTAGGTCGTCCCTCCGAGAGGACCAGCAGACTCTTGTCTCTGGTAGTGACCAAGGGGGTACTCAGGGGAAGAGTGTTCATTCTCACTAAACACTATAAATATGTTGTAGCAATTAGCCCACTGATTAAAAAAGCAACCTATTCATCAGCATTCCTCCCTGCTGAATTAGTTCTGAAATGAATGAAGAATGCTGAAAAGCGTTCTTGTTTCAGTCCTCTTTATTGCTTGCCCTACAGTGCGCATTTTTAGTGAATTAAACGTCGCCAAACTGTTGTGACAACAAACTGGAGACTGCAAGAATTAGCCTTTCTGGGATAAGAGCATTGGAACAGCTTACAAAAGGTGTTGAATTAGCTTCACTTCTTAAATCTGTTTTTCGCTTCCTCTAGCTCGATTCCTGGTATGTTATTTTAAATGGCACAGTGGAAATCAGCTATCCTGATGGAAAGAGTGAGAGTCTCTGCATGGGGAATAGCTTTGGGATTACACCCTCTCTGGACAAGCAGTACATGAATGGAGTGGTCAGAACCAAAGTGGATGATTGTCAGGTAAGGTTACAATTCTGTACGACTACCTCGGAATTTTTAAGCATCTGGTAAAAGAAAACAGAGTATTTTCATCTCAGGCATGATCTTTATTCCAGGAGCAGAAAAAAGGAGCTTGGTATTTTATGGGTCAAGGGCTCTGCTGATGTTGAGTTAGTTGTGCACTCCTCAGCAGCTGAGGTTTATTCCACACTGCTGTTACGTGAGAAACAGGAACTTCTGCTTTGTGCTGAAATGTTAGCTTGGTCCACCCCATGTGTACATGATTGGCAGGCAGTAAGAACAGATAAACAGATAAACAGAAAATATCCATTTGTACTTCTTGCAGGCTTTGGCCTCTGTACGTTTTGCCCATTTGAACAACCTTTTGGAGATGGAAGATGGTGACTGGTTCTGTTTGTCTTCTAGTTCTACTTTCTCTCCTGTGTGGTTGGGCTTGGGGTGGAGTGGGGTTGGTATCAGATGCTATGCCATCATGATTGTGTCGAAGCAGCCCAGAGATGGGGAGACATTCATGTTTGGGATATTTATTAACAATCTGTGTTGTTTGGGGGCAGTTTGTGTGTATAGCCCAGCAAGACTACTGGAGGATTCTGAACCACGTGGAGAAGAACACTCATAAAGTGGAGGAAGAAGGAGAAATTGTTATGGTAAAGGAGCATCGAGAGCTGGATCGCAGTGGAACCAGAAAAGGACACATAGTTATCAAGGTGAATTTCTTTCTATGCTTTCCATTAATCTATTACACCTTTATTTATTAGTAAATAAATACAATTTCAGTTTGAGTCTAGAACACATACTCAGTTTGTCTGTCTCGGTTCAAAAAACGAATTGGAAGGAGTTTGTATTATTGTACAAGCTTAGCTTCCATCTCCCCTTTAATAAAGTTAGACCTCTTTAGCACATACATTGAGTTTTGTATTGGGAGCACCCTTTATACACCTTTATGTACTGAGCTGGTTTTTGTAATCTGGAAGAGGAAATTAACCTGTTTATTAAAAACAGAATTACAGGAAGTTACTAATTGTTTTAGCCAGGTTATTATTTATACAAAACATCTGGGCTGAGAGAAGCGTGAAGATTCGATTTAAACACGTTGGTGTGTTTTCTCCTGAGTCCCCAATAACTGAAATTTGGAGAGGGAGTGTACTGTTCACATAGTTTTATGTTAAGATACTCTCTAGGGAGAGGTAGTGATGAGAGATACCAGTTATTTTTTGCATTTAATTTTTAAGGCAACACCCGAGCGACTCATCATGCACTTAATAGAGGAACACTCTATTGTGGATCCAACCTACATCGAAGATTTCCTTTTGACGTACAGAACATTTCTAACAAGCCCCCTGGAAGTTGGAAATAAACTCTTGGAGTGGTTCACAGTGGACAGCCTCAGGGATAAGGTTGGTTTGAGTCGAAGAGATTAGTATTTCTGATGAAATTGTCTCCAGATAAATTCCTTTTTGTATTACTGATAAACTAGGATTATGCTCCAGCTATTTCATATGAACTATTTTAAAGCAAAGTATTCTTCACTAATACCAAGAAAGGATTCTCCAGTGTGTTGTATGTGTATAGTGTACTACCCTAAAATAGGTATGACACCGCTTCTCTTCTGCAGAATGATAAATACTGTTTTCTGTTTAAATTAAAGATGTAAATGCCACTGTCTGAAATCTTGTTTCACCAGAAATGCTGGGAAATTGTTCACGATCTCTTGGGCATATCATCTTTCTTTTCACAACAGCATTGTGCTTGTCTTCCAGAATTTTTTACTGTAGAGCTTTTCAGTGTATTGAGCACATTTTGTTTGAGCAGTTTATTACAAACTCTGCACTTGAAATAAACTCTGCTCAAGACAGGTGCAGTTGATAAAAACACTTCCATAAATAGGACCCAGCTCAGCTCCCTGTAGCTGCGTGCACACACACATGAAAAATGTTCACAGTCAAGAACTTGTATCCACGTCCAATTTGTTGAAAATTATGGCAGTAAAGTTCTTAGCCAGCAGTTTTATGTGTTCGAGCTTTGAGCTAAAGGAAACCCAGCAGACCGTCACAAGGCTGTTGGTTTTGTGCAGGGAGTTGTCTGGGGTCTTTTGCTGTGGTCGCTGCTTCTCTTGTTACCTTTTGCCATGCTATTCATTTGGGCAACTGCTCTTTCTTAAGAAAAGGAAGGTGAAAGAGAACTGTCTCGGCAAATAAAAGAGGAAATTGTTTATTTTTAGATGAGAAACAGCTGTAGATTAACCTTTTTTATAATGTGGATGGATAAAATAGTTGTCAGGCTGACTTTTTTTCATGAATGGTAGTAACTCTAGCAGGTACAAAAGCAACCTGAAGATTTAAGTAAAAGTTCTTAAAAGAAAGCTTTTCATTATCTAAACGTACTTCCCAGAACTTCCCTAAAGGAGGTCATTAGGATGCTTTAAAAAGGCAAGTTGTGTAAACAGCGTAAGGAAGAGTTAACTGAAGATGGATTTGTGCACCCATAAGTACCGGGTGATACATTTGGGGTTTTCTTCCCCCCTCATTTATTTCCACAAATAAAGCAAAAGCGAAGATGAGTTCAAGTGTAAATGTCTTCTGCTTCTGTTTGCAAACAGATGCAGCAATCTGTCGTGTTATTCTGCCGTGTCCCTGGGTTCTTCCTTGCTGGTAGATTAAAGTCTGTAGGAGAAGAATCATAGGTACCTTTATAGGTGTGGTTTGGTTTTTTTCACAGGTTACCAGAGTGGTCTTACTGTGGGTGAACAATCATTTTAACGACTTTGAAGGGGATCCTGCTATGACTCGATTTCTGGAAGAATTTGAAAAGAACTTGGAAGATACGGTAGGAGCAAAAAAGAACGACTGTTGTACTTTCTAATATTACACGTTTTCGTTTTCCAGTGTGTTACCAGTGACTAACACGATGTATGTAGTCTGTAAGCCTGTAATAGAAGTTTAATAGAAGTTAAATATAAGTTTAATAGACAGCTTTTAACATGGGTGTATTTGTTCTTAAATATATATTTATTTATAAAGCCCATATAAAATAGTATGTATAGCACTCGTGCTTTTGCATTGCTGCAAAAGAGGACAAGGTTTCCTTAGTAAGATTTGGATACATGGCATTGGAAGTCCTTTTTCTGGCACTTCAGTCTTTTTTCACGGCTGTTTTTCCATTTCTAATAAAAGAAGCATTACACTCCATTTTGTGTCTTCTGTGTTACAGAAAATGAAAGGACATCTCAGATTGCTGAATATTGCCTGTGCTGCCAAAGCGAAATGGAGACAAATTACCCTGCAAAAACCTTCTAGAGATTCGCCGCTGTTTTTCAGCCTCCTTGGAGGAAGCGACAAGGGCTTTGGTATTTTTGTAGAGACTGTGGAAATAGGCAGTAAAGCAGCAGAAGCTGGACTGAAGCGTGGTGATCAGGTAAAAAGAATAAAGTTCATTTGAAATATTAAGCTCTTAGTTTATTAAAAAAATTCAGGTTCAACCAGCTGTAGTGCTCCCAACAAAAAGATCATGGTCTTTACTAAAAGCAAACGGCTGGCTAGTATTCTATGGTGAATGCCACAGTTCCGCTTCAGTTTACATGTGTTACATGGGGGTTTCTATTAAACAGTTTTCAAAATATTTAAAATATTTAAGTATTTCAAAACCAGAATGACAGAAGAAAGCAAATTGGGATTATCTTAGGAAACTTGCTGATCGGAGGTATGGTGAAGTTGAAGCCATCAGATTGTGGTGTGGGATTGATTCCCACCCAGTGTTGATCATCCCAGTTCGCTGAGGCTGCTGGAGCAGTGACAGTTCCCACCAGGTGAAGATCCAGCCTTTGACATAACACCAGTTCTGTCGTTCGTGATCCACCACTTTCGATTCTGGTGCAGTTCCGAATTGCAAAAGTGGCGTGTTATCACAGAAAATAAATCTGGTTAAAGCATTTATCAGGTAGAAAAGGAGGTCCTGGCTTGTTTACAGGATATAACTTCACTGACGTGATGAAAATAGTTCTTTCACAAGGAATGTTTTAGTTCTATAGCTGCTGTAAAGATGATATCACAACTTCTGGGAAGTTCTTGCTGGGCCTCTATTATCACCTTTGTATTTGTGAATCAGTTGTGAGCAGTTACTCTCCTAATAGTCCAATTTTTATTTCTTCTTAAAGATAATGGAAGTAAATGGACAGAATTTTGAAAACATTACCTTTGTAAAAGCTCTGGAAATCTTAAGGAACAACACTCATCTCTCAATCACTGTAAAAACAAACATTTTTGGTGAGTAGAATTCATACGTGATGTATTTTTATGTATGTGAAGAAAAGCTCCAGTCTTTCTGGCTTTAGAAGTGCAAGATTATTTCACTTTTTTTATTTTCCAACTTGCTTTAGGAGTAAAAAGTTGTGCCTCCATTTGCTCAGCGAAGTTCTTGTGTGCCAGGGGCTGCATGGTGGGTGGCACAAAGCCAGCATGGCCAGTTCTTCACTCCCTGGGAAATCCTCAGACGACTGTTTAAGCGGCTTTAGTGTCCCTTCATGCGATATGGCTGAAGCAGAGCCAGGGGATCCGGGCCAAAATATTTTTGCCAAGAAACAGCAAAAACATAAAACAGGGCTTTCGTAAAACTTTTTATAATGGCTGTAAGAACGATAGGATAAATTGCCTTTATAGCTAAAGTTGAAAAGGGGATATAAAAAGCAGTATGACACATAAATGTTGGCTTTTAATTGTCAATGTGAATATAAACACATAAATACCTCTTCTAAAATCTCAGTCAAACCATCTGTTCTTTTTCCATCATCCTGCTCAGGGAACAAAATAACCATAGCTACAGAAAGAAGGAGACTGTGCACAAGGCAGCTCCTTCCTCTGTAGTGGTGTCTGAGACCTGTGGATGATTTCCTTCTCTTATTTTCTTCCTCCAGTTGGCTGCCCTTGCTCACTAGTGATTTGCTTCTCAATTATTATTTTCTGTTTATCGCTGCGCAGGTAAAAATTTCGAGATCCTAGTGGTTGCTTATTAGCATAATTCTATAAAAGCATAAAACCGCCACTATAACCTGTGGTCCAGAGTGACGTGAAATGACATAAAATAAAGCATAACTGTAACTGATGCAGTGATCGATTGTTCATCTGTATTGTAAATGGAAGCAGCATACGTTTACGAGTGGATTCTAATCCCTTCTCTTTCAGCTGGCCGGCAGAATTTCTGGGTGATGCCCCTGATATGTTTGAATGCGTTCATGTCGTGAAGGTTTTTTCAACAGTGACACTTGTTCTCCTGTCTTCTTAATGGAGTGCTAAGTGCCTGGTGCTGCCAATGAGCTATTCCCGTTCTTGCATTTGAATCTGTACTGTGGAGGCTTGTAGCCTTCAGTTTTATTACACAATAGAAATGTGCCATTGGCCTGGGACTTTCTGTACAGGTAGTCCTGGTTGCCTTGCTCATAGGGACGATCTGAGAAACCCGCTCTGTACAGTTCTGCATTCTCCCACTGTCACCATGTTTTCGACAGAAAGTACTGATTTTCAACTTAAGTGATTTAAAAAGATTTTTTTTTTAATTTAAAAAAATAATTTATATTGATAAACAAATTTGGACTGTTTGTTTTCACCTTTTATATGTGGAAAGAAACACAAAGAACATAAACACTATCTTTTCCGTGGAATTTATATCTTCAGAAATGTCAGTACTGGCAGTAGGCTGGCTAAGTTTGATAAATGGAATAGGAAATTTGATGCAGCTTCTGTTCAGTAGTACTACTAAAACCAAGCAAAGGCAGAATTCGCTGTGAAGTTTGAAGTGTGCAAAGGTAGATCACAGTGACCGTGTCTTCTCTTACAGTGTTCAAGGAGCTGCTCTGCAGGATAGGACAAGAGAAGAATGGAATTCCGCATATTCCAAAAATTGCAGAAAAGAAAAACAACCGTTACTCTATCCCAGATATGCCTGGAGATGTGGAACAGATGTTTCCCCGTGAAAAAGGAAACAAGAAAATGAAAGCAAACACTGTTTCTGGTGGGAGAAACCGAATCAGGAAGATCTTAGACAAGACCCGATTCAGCATCTTGCCGCCAAAATTGTTCAGGTTTGTCAGACTCTTCTGGTCAAACAGCAGTTGTTCATTATTAACTTGTGAAATTCTAGTTGCTTAGTATCTGTGGTCATTATGTCCATGTTGCTTATATTTAAAAAAAAAAATAAAGTGCAGCATATCTGACCCATGAATGCAGAACAAGGCCAAAACATCTTTGCTCTCCCAGTGAACACGTTCAAGTGTGTTTTTGCTCTGTCCTTGTTTTGAAAGCCTGTCTACAATGTCTTAATTTAAACATCTGAGTGCTGTTATCTTTTCCTAGTTTCATTCATCCCGAGGTGAGTATAAGGAGCTTCGTGCATGTAACTGAAACACCCTTGTTTTGCAGTGACGGTAGCGTGAGCCAGTCGCAGGACGACAGCATCGTCGGGACTCGGCAGTGCAGGCACAGCCTGGCCATCATGCCCATCCCGGGAACGCTCTCCTCCAGCAGCCCGGACCTGCTGCAGCCTACAACTAGCATTCTGGATTTCTCTAATCCTTCAGGTAAACCAGTGGCATTGGCTTGATTTTCAGGATGATTACAAGGCAGCTGGTGCGGGGGGAAAATTACACCTTTTCCCAGCATCAGACGAGCCGAGTGCAGGCACCTGTTGGTCTTGTGGCCCTGACAGGTCCCAACTGGAGATTCGCTGAAGATCCAGACTGCTTGAACGTCTCATGCCTGCTTTGTTTAATGTGACATGTAGCTTGTTTTTACAAGGAAATGTCCTTTGCCACCTCTGAGAGTCTTTGATTTACTGGAGTGGGAGCAGATTGTCCTTGTCTGCACCATTCTCTTTTATCATCTCTTCCCAGCACCGCTACTCCTGGTGATTTGACTTGTCCATCCCCCATCTTTAAATATGTATTTCAAGGAGTAACATGTGTAGGACAGGACTGCTGTGGTACCAACGTAGTGATACTAATGTGTAACATTTTACAAACATTACGTACATTCAACTGTATGTCTGAAAAACGGACAAACGGAGACGCGCAGCCTGTGCTCGCGTTGCTGTTAACGGTGGGAGCACGGTGCGCGGGGAGGCTGCCGAGGCGCTGGGTGTTGTATGCAGCTGCCTCTACACACGGCAAGTCAGAAGCTTGTTTCCCTATTTTGAGTGCAAGTTCTGTGCCGAAATTACATATTCTGTAAATTCTGTGCCTGGTGGCTATGGGTTATGTTTATGTAAACTTGCAGATTTCCCCTTTTAAAGGGATGTACGTAGATAAATCCTATCAAGTGCATAAATATCCATGGCAAGTAAGTTTCTTTTTTGCTACGAATCCAGGTTCTTGCTGTCTGCATGAGAGCTGTACACATGTTCTCTAAGAATCTTCATTTAATACTGTGCAAGTTACTGCATAATATGAAACGTTGATAACTAGTCCTGCTTTACTGTAAGTTTAGTAGAACAAATAAGCTGTCATTTTTGAATGGCGGAGAAAACCAAAATATTTCTGATAGTGTGCTACATACACTTGAGAAGTTTTGTAAACATCTAAATGTTGATTTGGTGTTGACATAGTTTTTTTTCTTTTTTCCCCGCCCGCAGCTGTTGGGTTTTACTGTAAGTATCCTGATGTACAGCATCCTGTCAGCCTTAATATTGCATGGCTTGCCTGTTAGACTTAACACTTTCATACCTTGCCTTGACGTGGTTTTTACTGGTAGGCAGTCGGTAGTCCAGTGCCCCATAATCCTCCCTTGCACAGAGCAAATCCGCCGGTTCTCTTTACGGGCACGGTGCTGTGCTGGGGCTGAGGCCGGCGTTTTGCTCCCATCTCTGCCTCCGACGCACGGAGTGACCTTTGGCAGGGCGCTGCGCGGCTCTGACCTTGCTTGGAAGGCATGAAGTTGCTCACATCCCTTGTGTGGAAACCGCGGTTTTAGGTGATAATGTAGCTGGAGATTCAGTTTGTTCTTCGGTTGGACTCCATATAGCTAAAAGTGTGTGCATGCAAACTTGAAATGTGTTTTGTGTCGTCAACACAAGCTGACTAATGCATCAGAAAATAGTTTTTGTTACTGTTTACCTTGAAGACCGTGAAGACAGACGTGTGCTTGTAGTATAATTTTCCCTCACCTGTCACAAGTTACACTAAGTTTTGGATACTTGGTGATTCCCCTTCCTCTCCCTTCCTCTCCCTGCCCCCCGTTTCAGTTTTCGGTTTTACACCATGAGTATGTTCAGAGTTGTAGGTGTATTGATACCGAGGTATAAATGTTTGCCTCTTCTGTTGATTTATTATGATTTTTATGACTGCAGGCATTTCCTAAATTACTCAGTGTGTCATTTTCACCACTTCCACTCTGAAATAAGTACGTAATACTTATTTTTCACTTTTATTGCCCCCATTCCTGCATACCTGAAGCCTTTCCCCAACTGTTAATGCGACTTTTCTGGTAATGTGATAGTCATGATAATGAAGCTGTTAGTAGAATTAGTATCCAATCAGATTTTTTTTTTAACACCCTGTTTCCTCCCATCTTTCAAGTTATTTACAGCTGATGTTGAGGCTTTATTTTTTTCCAGTCGGTGGAAACTTTTGATGCTTGATCATAGATTACCTGCTTACTTTTCGCCCTGAAATTCCTGCTGCTTGCCCCCATAACACCATTAATCCTGGTGCAAGAAACAGTAACCCCAAGGTCACTGCCCCATTAAGAGAGATCTTCGTTTCTTCCTTAAGCAGTGGATTTTGACAGAGAAAAATTAATATATAGGCGATGGAGTAAGCAGCGTGTAACACTTGGTGCTCAGAGGGCTGCTGCTGGGAGGACCTCGCTGCTCGGCCTGGCGGGAGGATTTGCCTGGCAGAGGGGCTGGTTCCCCTCGGGCAGAGGGACGCCTGGTCCTTCCCTCCCGTGGCTCCGTCGATCCGGGGGGCTCTCCCCGCTGCCCTGCCCTGCGATCCGGGGGGCTCCCCGCGGGGGGAGCCTCCGAGGTGGTTTTTGAATCACTGCAGGCTCCAAAGACGTGGCTGAGGGCTCAGCGAGAGCCTCCCACCTTCTCAGGTCTGCAGAGAACTTGCCAAGTTTTAGTCTTCGGAGTTTAGGGAAGGGGGTAAACTGTGCTCCCCTGAGTTCTAAAGCAGTGTGCACTCTGACACTTGACTTTTCTCCCCCACCCCCCCCAGTCAGTTTTATTTTGAAAATCAAGCCTTCTGTAGTAACTAGCGGAGCGAATTATTTCCAGTCATCAAGCTGTAGACTAAATGTGTGTTTCTTTAGATATTTATTTCCTGCTGTAGGCTGCCTCAGATAAAGCTGTTCGCTAATGCATTTATAATACATAAAATGTGCTATAAAGAAGTACACCAGCCAAAGAATTAACTACTGGCAGCAGCTTAGTTCCTTCAGGGTGAGAGAGTGGGAGTAAAAGCTCCCAGCTAGTTACGGGAGCAACCAACTCTCCTTTCCTCTTCACGTCCTCCCACCCGCAGCCCACCCCACGTGCTCGATGGCTGCCTGTCCCTGGGAAGGGTGCCCTGGCACGCACCTCGCTTCTGGCTCTCACGAAGATGGAAGAGCCAGGGAAGGAAAGATGCTGCCAGAGTGCTGGAGCCCTGCGGAGAGGACAGTGTGCAGCTTAGTAATGTGTCTCCATGTCTTGGACTTGGGTTGCGGTCATGGGATTATAAAGTAGTTGAGTTGTGGAAGTGCAGAGAGGAGAAGAGTCCTCTCTTTTCCTCTCAAAGTTGAAGGCAATGACTGAATATTTTAATGATATTTATCAAGTCCAGCATGGCTTTTTTTTCTTGCTAGCTGCTCTTTGTTTTCTGGCTGTCGAATGAGACAGTAAACGACCTCGTGTCTTTTCAAGGGACAAGGAGCTTCATACATTAAAGGTGTTACTCTGTTATTTTAGATATCCCGGATCAAGTAATAAGAGTTTTCAAAGCGGATCAGCAGAGTTGTTACATTATCATCAGCAAAGACACTACAGCAAAAGAGGTGGTGAGTCACGCCGTCCACGAGTTCAACTTGACGGGCGCCCCAGAGACCTACTCCCTGTGCGAGGTGTCCGTCAGCCCCGAGGGAGTCATCAAGCAGCGGAGGCTCCCAGATCAGTTCTCCAAACTGGCCGACAGGATTCAACTCAATGGACGGTAAAAGGGCCCTTGGCGTGGTTTTGGTGTGGATTTATTTGCCATTTAGGGTTGAAACATCTGAAAGAAGAGTTGGGGAGGGATGTTTTAATTAAAATACGCTGGTGCCTACTAGAAGAACAAGCAAGTAGATGTCAATGACTTACACTTCCCTCTGCTCTCTTCTTCCTTGTCTCACCGTCGTCTTCTGCACCCAAAAACCCCTCCCCAGATCTACAGTAAGCTTGCTTGGGGACAGCTAAATTTAGCAGATTGGGAGAACATCTGTAGTGGCTTACACTTAAAAAGAAAAAGGTTATATTTGTTCTGACCCTTCCCACATGTACTTCAGGATTAAAGCACACAGTTAATTTCTTTCTCGGTGATGTCACGTTGCACTGAACTGGTACTAAACTGAGATAAATTCTTCCGTTTTTATGTAAACTGTTACGAATGTTTCTGAAATGTTAATGTTTCTTCACTTTTACCTGATGACCTGATCCATATGAGAAGAAAGTTTATAAAGTAAAAAATTCTTTAGCCTTCTTTGCTAGGCAACAGAGGGAATTTATGAGGAGCAAACTTTTGTATATCTGAAAGTGATCTGCTCGGGACCATGGGGAATGAATTTTCCAGATACATTTTCATTTCCTGAATACTGTGTGCTTCATGTAAATATTAATATGCCACACTAAATTTATGTAAGAAACCACACTAGATTTGTGTAAGAAATGGAGAAATACATTAACAAGAGATTTCTCAGGACTAATGTGTATTTAAAATGTTATTTCACTGCTGAATTTACAAATGGAAAAGTAACTGACCTTTTTCTGAAGGTGAAAGCTACAGCAAGTTACAGAGTACAGTACAGAAAATATTGGCAAAGAGATAGATTAAAACAGCTTTTGAAATGTTTTCTTTACTTCAGTAAGGATGGTATTTTGTCATAGCTAAAGTACAAGGTTATGCTGTCCCTTCTTGCCTCTGTCTCTCCCTCTTACTCTGGGTTGTCAACAGTTACATGGAAATACTCTCAACATAAACACCCCTGCGGCGTCAGTAAGGGCCATGTTGGTTGGTATAGTTCGGTGTCTTTGTGTTCACAAACCCTCTGAGGAGCATTGCTAAAGTTCTGTTGTAACTGCATTATTCCTTAGGTATTATCTGAAAAACAATATGGAGACAGAGACCTTGTGCTCAGATGAGGATGCTCAGGAGCTGCTGAGAGAAAGCCAAATTTCCCTCCTACAGCTGAGCACCATTGAGGTCGCCACTCAGCTCTCCATGAGAGACTTTGAATTATTTCGCAATATTGAGCCTACAGAATACATCGATGACCTTTACAAGCTGGACTCCAAAACAGGGAACGCTCACCTGAAGCAGTTTGAGGATGTCATAAATCAAGAGACCTTCTGGGTTGCCATGGAGATTTTAGCAGAGCCCAACCAACTCAAAAGGATGAAGATTATTAAGCATTTCATTAAAATTGCTCTCCACTGTCGAGAATGCAAGAACTTCAATTCCATGTTCGCGGTTATAAGGTAAAACACTTCCCATTTGTCAGATCTGATTTGTGCTGTCAAAGGCAATTATGTTAATCTAAGGGAAAAAAAAAGAAATAGGTACGTCCTGAGCAGATGGCGGCTGGCGCCGGTGGTGTGGAGGGAATTGCCAAGCTTTCCAAAAGCCAGACTGCGAGAAGAGGCGTGTTGTCACCACAGTCTTTTCCTTCCTCCGCCTTGCCGCGGTGCCTGGTGCGGCTGTGTCTGCTTTAGCCGTTACCTGGCAGGGGAAGAGAGGACGGGGACAAAAGCACTCCTTGGTTGATGAACTTCAGCAGCCGGCCTGAACATTGCCGTCATTTTCCATGGTTCTGGCACCCAATTTCCCTGCTTCTTTCAGTCATTGTTGCTTTTTCAGTGTGCACGGAGTCATATCTGCGATGAGGAGATTACTTTATTTTTTCCTTTCATTGGAAGGACTTCCTCAGATCAGTCTTGGTTTAGTTTAATTTTCCTTTGCATTCTTTCCTGTCACCTGCTTGCTTCGCTTTTTTTCCCCCTCTTCATTTGCACATTTAGACTTTCTCTTCTGATTTAGAGTAGATGCTGTTACTTTAACAGCGGGAGTTCAGCATTTCCTTCATTTGCAATTATCTTATACCCAGGTTTTACTTTAAAAAAAAAAAAAAAAAGGCACGGTGATTCATCAGGCAGAGATCTGGATTCATGCTGTATCCCAGCACTAGCTTTGAAAGTACCATTTTTAAATATTTTCTTCCGTGTCTAGCCAGTTTATCAAATGGTGTTGGCTTCTGTTTAGTCATACATTAAGGAATTCATGAATTTCCCTAAAGGATGCTTGAGCAACAACTGGGGCTGTGGCTGCGCGTTGCTTGGTGAACACACGGGTGGATACGGAATCCGATTCCTATGTTCTGCTCCCGAATTCCTCGTGGTTCATTGTAGATGGAGAAATGACTCTGCCTACTTCTGAGTGAAGTCTCATCAGGCCATGACCAAAGTGGTGTTGGGTCAAAAGAAAAACAAATAAATTAGCTTTTGTTTGTAATTTGTTAGCGTTATACCACAGGGGTGCTCTCTCTTGCCCTGCCTTGCGCTGCGTGTTGAGACGATGCCGTGTGTGTCGTGGCACAGGGGGATGACGGTCCCAGTGCAGCGTGTGAGAGAGGAGCTGTGCCGTGGCAGAGGCTCGATTTTCTCGTGCGAGAGAAGGCTTGGTTTGTGGCTTGACAACAGCATGGAGAGAAATCTGTATTTAAAAAAAAAAGGGTTTTTGAAGCTTTCAAAATCAGACAAAATGTTCTTGGAATAGCGAACTCAGTAATTGTAGAATTCTGAATTTGGTAATGAATGCTGGAGAACATCACTTTTCAGTTCTGCAGCTACAAGGACACAGAATCACACAGAATCACACAGAATAGTAGGGGTTGGAAGGGACCTCTGTGGGTCACCCAGTCCAACCCTCCTGCCGAAGCAGGGTCACCCAGAGCAGGCTGCACAGGACCTTGTCCAGGCGG